>WNGI01000273.1_pt1 | contig 35687 bp, 32 predicted proteins | sample 5400621 | NCBI WGS metagenome assembly WNGI01 (sample SAMN13153374, study PRJNA577476) | soil metagenome | isolation source: 20 cm soil or saprolite under Garry oak tree replicate 1 | place: USA:California | collected 2016-06-15
TCGTGAAGTTGTTGTAGGGCAACATTGTTGCGACGCCGACGGCGCGAACGCCCGGCAGTTCGCGCGCACGCCGCACGATGTTGAAGATCTCACGTCGCGCATCGGTCGGCTCTTTCTTGACCAGCGTGAAGTCCATTTCGGTGATGAGATCGCCGGCGGCAATGAAACCTGGATTCAGGCCGGCGGCTTTGAGCGCGCCGCGGAAAAATAATCCGGCAGCAAAAAGCAACATGAGTGAAAGTGCGATCTGCGCCATGACCGAAATGTGACGCGGCGCGAAGAAACGGCTGAAACGCCCGATGCGTGGGGGTTCCCCGATTTGTTGTTTGAGATCGTTCACGAGATCGGCCTTGGTCGCCTTGAGCGCGGGCCCGAGGCTGAAAAGTACGGTAGCGAGCAAGCAAAATAGGAACGTGACCGCGAGCACGGTTGCGTCCGGTGAAAGATCGACAATGAACGAGAAGTTTACGTTGTTGAGTAAGGTGGCAAGGGAGTGAAGCAGGAGATTGTTGCACCAGACGCTAAGAATAAGTCCGACCACGCCGCCGCAGACCGCGAGCAACAAACCTTCCGCCAGCAATTGTCTCACGATCCGCCAGCGCGACGCGCCGAGCGCGAGGCGCAGCGCGATCTCTTTCGCGCGGGCGGTGCCACGAGCAAGCAACATGTTGGCGAGATTCAGACACGCGATGAGCAGGACGGCGCCGGCCATGGCCGTGAGCAACGTGCCGATTAGTGTCACCGGTCCGTCGTCCTCCGGCGACGTGCTCAAGCTGAAGCGCGATGGCTTTTGAATTTGCAACTCACGCGCGAACTCGGAATCGGGCGGCTGCATAGCGTTGAACCGTTGCGACAACACCGGTAGCCGCGACTTCGCCGTCTCGATCGTCAGGCCGGAGCGCATGCGTCCGATGAGATTGAGCGCGTAATTTTTCGGGCTCGCCAGATCGTGCATCGTCTCGGAATCGCCAAAGGCCGAGCCAAGTTGCGAACGGATTCCGAGCGGCACCCAGATATCGGGCGCAATGAGTGCGCTCGCGCCACTGAATCCCTCCGGCGCGATCCCAATCACGGTATAAGGCTGGCCGTTAATCTGAAGCGTGCTGCCGACAAAATCGTTGCGAGCGCCCTGGCGTTTCCAAAACCCGTAGCTCGCAACAATCACCGCGATGTTCGCGTTCGGTCTGCATTCTTCAGCGTTATAGAACCGTCCGCGAAACGGCTGCACCCCCATCAAAGAGAAATAATTCTCCGAAGTCAGAAACGCGAAACTCCGCCGCATCTCGTGATCGCGCCCGATGCCCGCGACCGCGAACTCGAGAGCGGCTAGATCGGCAAACACTTCACCGTTCTCGCGCAGTTCGCGAAATTCATTGTAGGAAAATTGGCGATAATCGTGGTTCGCGTTTTGCCGGCAATTGAAAACGTTGACCACTTCCTGCGGCTGCATCGGCACCATCGGATGCAACACCACACCATTGATCAACGCGAAGATCGCCGAGTTAACTCCAATGGCGAGCGCGAGTGTGAGAACGGCGATAGAAGTGAATCCGGGCGCTTTGATCAGCTGCCGGAAAGCGAATTTGAAATCTTGGATCATCAAAACCTCGGTTTGTTTTCGGTGAGATGCGGAGAACAGGTGATTTGGATTCAGCGTTCTTTGCTAAGTGGTCCGCTGAGCGGGTGGAACTCCCGCGATGTTTGTTATGTTGCGTCGTGACTATTCCGTCCGCAACGCATGGATCGGGTTCACGCGGGTTGCGCGACGTGCCGGCAACCAGGTGGCAATTAATGCAGCCGCTGCCAATAGTAACGGCGCGCTCGTAAAAGCTATCGGATCGAGCGCCCCGACTTCGTAGAGAATTCCGCTCAGAACTTTTCCAGTTGCCATGGCAAGCAATAATCCAAGGGCAAGACCGGACAGGAGCATGATCGAACCTTCGCGCATAATCATGCGCAAAACGGCACCGCGCTGTGCGCCCAACGCCATGCGAATGCCGATCTCACGTGTGCGCCGGGCGACCGAATAAGCTTTTACGCCATAAAGGCCGACGATCGCCAGTCCGAGCGCGAGTACGCCAAAGATCGAGAACAGCGCCGCGCCCGCACGCACAACCCAGAGTTGCAGGTTCGCGTCGAGATGCTGCCCGAAAGTCTTGAGCGAAATGACGGGAACGGAAGGATCAATCTCCCGAATTGTCCGGCGTAGAAGATCGGCCGTGATCACTTCACTGCCTGAGGAAAGCGAATGGACCCGAACGAAAAAAGAGACATTGCTCTGGAAGCCGCGTGCAAAAGGCAGGTAAATTGCACCGGGCTGATCTCTTTCAAACAAGGCATGTCGTGTTGCGGGGACGATCCCAACAATCTCGATTGTTTCACCCTGTTTGATCTCGCCGCTGAGGTCTTCGCTCATTCCCATGGTGGATCCGCCGTTGGCCTTCGCCACCGGCGCATTGTCGCCAGCAAATTGAATTCGTTGGCCAAGGGCGTCGCCATCGGGCCAGAGCTTTTTGGCTAACGCTTGGTCGATAACTGCGACGAGCGGTCCATCCGCCCGGATCGCTTCCTCCGGATTAAACGCGCGACCGCGCACGATCGGTAATCCGACCGTCGAAAAATAATCGGCGCCGACGCCATTCCACACAGCGTTGAAGGCGAGACCTTCAGCGGCCGTGGTTGGTTTGTCATCGGGGCCAGGTCGAACACCGGCTCGCTGCACATTTTTGCTAAGCGAAATCATACCAAACGGAACTGTCGCGCTGATGCTCGCGTGTTCGACCCCGGGCAGGGCGGCGAACCGCTCCTCTAAATTGCGGTAAAGCTCCTGCGCACGTCTTGGCTCGTAGCCCGCCAGGCTGGCGTCGGTTTCTAAAATGAAACTCGCGCCTGGTTTGAGCCCTGTGTCAACCGACGCCGCCTTGTTCGCACCTCGGATGAACAGCGCCGCAGCGGTCAGCAGGGCAAGCGAGAATGCAATCTGTACAACGACCAGTGGATTTCGCGGCAAAAATTTCCAGCGGCGTCGCACTACATCCTCCCCGGCCTGTTGTTTCAAATCTGCTACCACGGCGGTGCGCGACAGCTTGAGGGCAGGACCGAGCGCAAACGCGAGCGTGCCGAGCAGACAAAACCCGAATGTCGCCGCCAGGATTGCCGGCTTTGGTCCGCTCAACCAGACAATATCGAGCGGCATCAGGTGCCGCAGAGAGCCGACCAGGAGATCCGACGACCACAGTCCAAGCACCAGGCCGCCTACGCCGCCCAGCAGCGCCAACACCAAGCCCTCGGTCAGAAGCTGGCGGACAATGCGCGTCCGACTGCCGCCTAGCGCGAGCCGGATGGCAATCTCCTTTCGCCGGGAAGTGCCGCGCGCCAGCAACATGTTGGCGAGATTCAAGCATGCTACCAGCAACACCACTACCGCCATTCCGAGTAATAACGGGACTATTTGCGCAAGCTGACCTTCCGTCGATGGACTGGTGCTTACGGACGAGCGCGACACTGGTGTCGTCTGGAAGGTTTGGTCCTTTTGCTCGATCGGAAACGCCTTTTGCAGGCTAGCGGCCAAACCTTTTAGCGCCGTTTCGGCTGTGGCGGCAGTCATTCCGGGCCTGAAGCGACCAACGATGAGCAGCTGTTGGCCGGCGCGGTCGCCGAGCAGAGTGCGTTTCTCCGAAGTCTGAAAATCATTTGCCACTTGATCGTAAACACTTAGTGGCACCCAGACCTCGGGGGAAAAAACCTGCATGGTTCCGGTGAAGCCCTTTTGGGCAACGCCGACGATCGTGAAGGGGCGTCCGTTGATCAGTAATTGTGCTCCGAGCAACGCCGGATCGGAATTGTGCTTTTGCCAGTAGGCGTAACTAACAATCACCACCGGACTCGATCGGCCGGGCGTCTCTTCCTCAGGTAAAAAAGAGCGCCCGCGCGCCATCGGCACACCGAGAACAGCAAAATAATTCGAACTAACGATGGCGGCGAATGCGCGCCGGGTATCACCTTTCTGGCCTATCCCGACAAGCGCCAGATTGTAAGCCATCGTGTCGGTGAACACATTGTTTTGCTCGCGAATGTCGCGATACGTGGGATACGAGAATCCACGATAGGTCTTCGGGTTTTTCTGGTCTTGTGAAAAAACCTGCACCACCTGATTGGGTTGTGCATACGCCGGCGGCTTGAAAAAGAGCGTGTGCACCAAACTGAACACGGCTGTGTTCGCCCCAATGCCGAGCGCCAGCACAATCACCGCCGCAATCGCGAACCCCGGCGCCTTGAAAAGCTGTCGGACAGCGAACTTGAAATCTTGGATCATAAAAACCTCATTTTGCTTTCATTGAGATGCGGTGTCCCGGCGATTTGGATTCAAGGTTTGTTGATAATAGATTTCGCGGCGGACGAAAAGGTAGACATGAAGACTAGTTCGCGTCGGTTTAAGTCTGGGGAGCGCACAGCCTGCCCTGAGACATCCAGAAGCTGTGCTTCCTCGGGACGGCCAATGAACCTCCTCTCTCGCCAGCGAATGCCTCAACTTCATTGGCAACAAGATGCGAGATGTTGCCGTGCTGCGTAGCTCTGTCATGTCGACCGAAGTGGAGACATCTCTCACTATTACGGTTTGTGACGATATAAACCCAGAAACTCTAATCGCATGCCAGAGCTCGAAATAGAAAGAGATTTCTCCACTTCGGTCGACATGACAAGATGCCAAACTTGCCGTGCGTATCGCGCGCTCAAGGTCATATTGACTGAAAGCTTACCTTGAGACCTGCAGAAGCTCGCGCTTTTCTTCGGGACCGCCAATGGACGCCCTTCTCACCAGCAAATGCGTGAAGTTCATTGGCAGCGAAGTCGAATGGGCGCCTCGCGTGCCGGTTGCGGCGCCCTCGCCGCAACGAACTTTTTGCAAACGACTCAAACCCGGCGAGGCGCCATGACACTCAATTCATGCCGGAATTCTGCTTAAAAAGCGACCGACGAAGGCGTCAGTCGCGGCACGCGAGGGCGCGTGCGCTCCCCAGATTCTCCCGATGCGCGCGATTTTCGTTCGGGAATGACAGTTTGCGTTACTTGTTAGCATCCGAACCCATCCGCACGAACGGATGCTCGAATGAGCAGTAGAAGAAAAGTCCCCAGTCGGGTGCATCGGAGGTGAGCCCGATCGGGACGGCAGCACCGACGACAATTTGTAAGTCGTGCGGCAGATTGAATGCGTAACGCGCTCCGGGAGAAAGCAAGGCCGTTACGCTGCAACCGACTTTTGTCGCAATAGCCGACCTGCCCCTGGTCGACGCGAGCACATCTTCCTCCCAGGCAGCGATCGACTCGAGCATAAGATTGAAGTCACGGCCGACGGCGTAGATCGCGCTCGCGCCAAGATTATAATTTGTGAGGTCGTGGCCACGGACGTCAGGAAAGATCGAGCCGCCGGCATTGAAGTGAACCGTCCAGCGGTCACTGACGATTTTGCTGAACGGCAAATTAATTTCGTAACCGAACTGGTCCCGTCCGAAACCTTTCTCGGCGTCGCCGATGGGAGTGACCAGCGTGAATCGCGGCGCGAAAGCGGGTGTACCTTTTCCTTCCATCAACGCCTGGAGCCGGTAATTGAGCCGGATGTCTTCCAAGCCGTTGTCGTTTTCAGTAAAAGTGTGCGGAATGGTGTAGGAGAACTGGTGCGTCTGACTGAAGATTGGCCATTCCTGGGTAAGGCTCGGGGTGATTTCTCTTTCACCCCCCGCGAACGATATGGGGACATTTAAAATGTGCTGCACAACGCCCGGCTCCTGGTTGTAAGCCTCTTCAACGAGAAAGGAGTTGTCCTGGATTCCTTTGGCGAGCGGCTCGGCGGGGAAGAGAGTAACAAGTGACGAGTGATAGATAACGAGCAGAAGAATCAGCCACGGATGAACACGGATGAACACGGATGAAGAGGCTGATGTTTGCTGGCTGATGATTAATCGACAAGAAAATTACGGTTTCGAAATCAGTGTTTCATTCGTGTAAATCCGCGGCTGAAAAAGGCTTTGCTCGGCAAGCGAGTTAATTCACCATCGCCAGCATGCCGGAAACACAGGCTCCGCCCCCATTGCCGAAAACGCAGCCTTCCTTTACGCGTCGCAACACGACCATTATCAAATTGCTTGGAGTCGGTGCGTTGGTGTTGGTGTTGCTAATTCCACTGATGATGATCAGCGGCGTGTTGAGCGATCGATTGCAACGACGCAACGAGGCCGTGGCCGATATTACCTCATCTTGGGGCCAGGAACAAAATGTCATCGGGCCGGTGCTCGGGATTCCCTACACCTACCGCTACAAAACAGTCAAGGAAGTGCCGCTTGGGGGCGATAAAGTCGAGCGGCGCGAAGTCGAGGAGACAGCGACCGCGAATGCATATTTCCTTCCGGAAACGTTAAACATCGCGGGAGACGTGCAGACGCAGACGTTACATCGCGGGATTTACGACGCCGCGGTGTTCCGCGCGCAGGTGACGTTGACCGGTAAATTCGCCCCGCCCGATTTCGGCGCGCTCAAGATCGACAGCACTGATGTCCAATGGAAGGACGCATTCGTAAGTTTCGCGGTGAACGATATGCGCGGAACGCGGGAAGGGATCGTGCTCGATTGGGGCGGAGACAAGCGGCCGCTCCTGCCCGGCTCGCAAGTGCCAGGTTACACGACTGGCGCCACCGCCATGCTCGGGGCCGACCATCCGATTGGCACTGCGGTTGATTTTTCCATCGCCGTGGATTTCAACGGTAGCGAAGGAATTTTCTTCGCCCCGTTCGGGGTAAAAAATGAAGCGACCTTGAAATCGAACTGGCCCGACCCTGGATTTCGCGGCGCGTTTCTGCCAGCGAACCGGTCAGTGCGACCGGATGGGTTCGATGCAAACTGGAAAGTATCATACTACGGGCGCGATTATCCGCAGCAATGGTCGAGCCGCGGCGGAAACGAACGGTTCAATGTGAAATCAGTCGGCAGCTCGAGGTTTGGCGCACAGTTTCTGTCGATCCTGGATGCGTATCGTTATGTCGAGCGATCAATTAAATACGGCGTGCTCTTTCTCGTCCTCGTCTTCACGACATTTTTTCTCTTTGAAGTAACGGCGCGCCAAAAGATTCATCCGTTTCAGTATCTCATGGTGGGCGCGGCCCTTTGCCTTTTTTATCTGCTGCTACTATCGATCTCAGAGTTTATTGGCTTTGGCTGGGCGTATCTGATTGCGTCGGTTGCATCGACATTATTGATCACGTGGTATTGCCGCTTCTTCCTTGGTGGCGGCGTCCGCACGTTGATAATCGGCGCCGGATTGGCCGGCGTATACGCGTTTCTCTACATCACGTTGCGGCAGCAAGACTATGCGCTGCTAATGGGCGCGATTGCGCTCTTCATCGTGCTGGCAATCGTGATGTACGTGACGCGCAAGGTGGATTGGTACGCACGGGATGTGAGTCAAGCTTAAGAGGCAGAGAACCGCGGATTAGGCTGATCGCGGGGATAAAAAAGCAAATCAATCTGCCAAATCCGTGTAATCTGCGGTTAAAATTGTTTTATGGATGTGACGAATATCGACAAAGCGAAGGAATGGTTTGAAGTTTTGCAGACAAGCGGGAAAAGCCAGACAGCCATGATGACATTGGCACCGGAAGATTCGACCGGCGCCAAAGCAGAGGCGCACAAGAACAGCGAGCAAGTTTTGCTGCTCTTGGACGGCGAATTGACAGGCGAAGTGGGTGATGATCGCCCGACGCTGCGAAAAGGTGATGTGATTATTATTCCCGCTGGAGTGAAGCATCGCTTCACTAGTCGAGGGCGAAAGGCGGCCGTGACTTTTAACGTTTACGCACCGCCGGCATATCCGCCCGGAACCAAGGGCTAAGCAGCGAGTGAGGGCACAATTTCGACCCGCGATAAAACAGAATTAAATTTAGGATAAAGAAACTTGCTGGCCGGCACATAATCGGGAGCGAGAGCCGTCGCCCGCGCGAGTCCGGCTTCGCGCAATAACCGCAGCGAATGAGCAAGCAACAGTGTGCCGAAGCCGCGATTACGATACTCCGTCAAAATGCAAGGGCCGGGCGCGAGATGATCCTCGGCGTCGGCTTCGAGCGAAAGCACGGCCGCGCCAATGATGCGCGCACCATGACGTAGCGCCAAACAGGTGCTGTTGGCCGAGGAAGTGCCGTTGGCCGAGGGGAAGATGTTATCCAGCCGCGACTGGATGCTGTGCATCACTTCACCGATGACCGGGTTCCAGATTGGATCGAGAAGAAAAGAACTGGAGTATACCTTGCGCAATTCCCGTTCATCCTCAGGAGTAACAGGCGCAATTTGATAATGCGCCGGCAAGGGCAAATTGGATGAAGAAAGCTCCGTTAGATTCCAAGTGAATCGGACCCACTTTAGCAATTTCATACAATTGATTTCCGGTAGTATCCCTGCAGTAGCGCCGGGGCGCAAGATCAGACGCAAACTGCGACGAAGCATTTAACCCGAGTTGCCGGTCCTTGTTCCACATAAATCGCGGACTAGAAGGTGTCTGCATGCAAAATCCTGAAAGGCGCGGACCTAGAGCGCCTGCACGCTTTTTACCATGTCGTTGAAAGAACGGTAAAGCTCGCCGTGCTGGGCAACACCACGGCGAAGAACAGGCTTAAAATTCGCCAGGTCCGCGATGTTGATGATTTCATCGACGCTGTGCACGAAAGCGCTCATGGCGTCGTTGGTGGGGAATCTGTGGCTAAGTAGCACGACGAAGTGTTGGCGACGGCGCGCATCCGGGCGCTTGGTCATCTCGCGCAACAGCGGATTCGTCTCGAGTTTCGAGTTTTTAAAATTCTCGTAGATTACAACCACGTTATAATCATAGCTCTTGAGCTTGAGTACCACATCCTCTTCAAACAAACCCAAGTGGACTTTATAAGTCATATCAATGAGCTGTGGCACAACGATCTTCTGATACTGCTGGTGATCGACACAAACCAGCGCCGTGTTGTCACCAAGATCGATAAAATTGGGATCTTCCTGGTCCATAAGCTTTAGTGGAATGCGTTTTCGGGCAAGTCGAGACGCAGACCTGAATCAAGGTCAGTCTCCAGGCCGCGGGTTTTCTGAATAATGTCAATTCCACGGCTGACACGCCCTTTCCTAGAAGCGTAGAGTTTGGCCGTTTCCTCGCTGATGAAATTGTTTTCATAGGCGTTGAGGATCGATTGGTCGAAGGTCATCCAACCAAACGGGGCGCTCGCCTCAATGATCTCATAAAAACTCCGGTGCTCGCCTTCGCCGAGGGCGACCGTCTCGCGCGTGCGCAAATTATACCCCATGATTTCGCTTAGGAGCTGTCGGCCCCCACCCACTTTCGGCGCCAGGCGTTGACTAATCACATAACGCAAGCTGTCGGCCAGGCGAATGCGGAGTTGTTTCTCTTCCCCGAGCGAAAATAACCCGAGAATTCGGTTGATAGACTGGCCGGCATCAACGGTGTGCAGCGTGCTCAAGACTAGATGACCGGTTTCGGCGGCCATCAGCGCGACCTCGACGGTGGCGCGATCGCGCATTTCTCCCACCAGGATGATTTTAGGGGCCTGCCGCAAGGCGGCGCGCAATCCGTTTGGATAATTATTGAAGTCATGACCAAGTTCTCGCTGGTTGAAGGTGGCCTTGCGTTTGGGATGAACAAACTCAATTGGATCCTCCAGGGTGATAACGTGGACAGGTTGGTTTTCGTTAACTTCGTTTAGAATCGCGGCCAAAGTCGTCGTTTTTCCGCTTCCGGTGGCGCCGGTCACCAAAACAAGTCCGGTTTTTTCCTTGGCGACTTCCCGAAAGATCGGCGGAAGAAAAAGCGACTCGACGGTCGGAACTTCTGCCTCGAGTCTTCGCAGCACGACGGAAAAGTGCCCTTGTTGTCGAAAAATACTGCAACGAAAACGAGCCTCGTCGTGCAGTGAGTAACTGCAATCGCACGAGCCGCTCGTTAGGTAATCGTAAATCAAACGCCGATTGCCTTGCATGAGCGTGAGGGCAATCTGCTCGGTCTGGTATGAAGTCAGCGCCTCAATCGGTGGATCGACGAACACCGGCTTTAACTCGCCGAAATCCTCAACCTGGAGCGGGTGGCCAACCGAAAAATTAAGGTCGGAGATGCCGTCATATGTTTTGAGCATCGCCGAAAGAATCTTGTCTAGGTCTGGTAGTCTCATTTTGTTTACTCTTCCGACGCATCCAGCGGCGGCTCTTTTAGGAATTGACGGAATTTCTTTTTGTCGATGGCCTTGTCGTAGGCCTCTTCCGGGGAAATCCGCATATTACGCAGGTGATCCATGATGGCATCGTCGAGCGGCTGATTTCCCTTCTTCTTGCCAACCTGGATCATGCCGGGGATTTGATGCGTCTTTCCTTCGCGGACGAGATTAGCAATAGCGATGTCGACGACGAGAATTTCCAAAGCAGCGACGCGACCGGGCTTGTCGATCCGCTTAAACAGATTTTGCGCGATTACGCCTTTGAGCGATTCAGCCAGCGTGGCGCGAATTTGGTTTTGCTGGCTGGTCGGGAACACATCAATGACGCGGTCAACCGCCTTGGAGGCGCTGGATGTGTGCAAAGTACCGAAAACAAGGTGGCCGGTCGCGGCCGCGGTGAGCGCTAATTCGATCGTTTCGAGATCGCGCAATTCGCCAACCAGCAGAATGTCGGGGTCCTCACGCAATGCACCGCGCAAAGCTGAGGCAAAAGATCGTGTGTGTACGCCTACTTCGCGATGTTGCACTAGGCAGTTTTGGCTACGATGGACGAATTCGATCGGATCTTCGACCGTAATGATATGGTCCTGCCGCTGGAGGTTGGCATAATCCATCATCGCCGCCAAAGTTGTGGATTTACCGGAGCCGGTCGGTCCCGTCACGAGAACGAGCCCCTTCTTGAGCATGGGAAATTTTTTCAAGACCGGCGGCAAAGCGAGCTCTTCCACAGTCATGACATTGGAGGGGATCAATCGAAAGACAGCGGAGATGCCGTATTTTTGCTGGAAAAAATTGGCGCGATAGCGCGCGACTCCAGGCACCTCATACCCGAAATCAACGTCCAGAGTTTCTTCAAAAGTTTTGATTTTTCCTTCGGGCGCAATCTCGTAAACCATCGTCTTCAGTTCGTCGTTCTTGAGAGGAGGATAATCCACCCGGACGAGATCCCCATTGATGCGAAGCATGGGCGGATTGTTTGTCGAAAGATGGAGATCGGAAGCCTTTTGTTCCGACATCAGTTTGAAAAACGCGTCAATGCGAGCCATGGGCGTACCTGGGCATGCATGAAAGAGCTAAATTGATGCCATAGAGGACGGTTTCAGGCTTATCGGTGTTGCCGACGCCCCTCCCCACGCTGGGGCGATTTTCCCCTAGGCCAAAGGCTGCCGAGCCGCGTCTAAGGTAAAGCGCACTTGCGCGAGCAATTTCTCGCGCGAGTAGGGTTTTGGAATAAAGCCACGCAGCCCTTGCGCGAGCATCGCGCTGATCTTGTTTTCCTCGGCAAAACCACTACTCAAAACGACGTCTACGTTTGGATTCAGTATCCTAAGTTCGTCGAACACAGCATCGCCATCCATAATCGGCAGGAAGAAATCGAGGATGACGAGGCCGATTCTCTTCCCGATCCGCTCGTAGATTTTCAGCGCCTCGAACCCGTCGTGCACCTGAATGACTTTGTACCCTTCCTCAGCCAGCAGTTCGGCGGCATTTTCTGCAACCTCCAGTTCATCTTCGATGAGCAGAAGCAGTTCGCGATTGCCTTTAGGATTTTTAACCTTGATGTCGGCCGGAATAGCCGATGGCGCCGTAGAGGCTTCTCTCCCGGATTTTGACTTAGGTGCCTGAGTCGAAGACTTCGGATTGGCCGTTTGCCCCGGCCCGGAGCGAACAGCTGGCGGAAGGACAGTGAAAGGGGTGTGGGGCCCCGCTGGCGGCCTCGTCGCTTTCGCGGCAGTTTCCGCGAGAATTTTTGACGTCACGCGATCAAAAAGTGCCTGCGCCGTTTTGGTCGCAAGTTCCACTCTCTCACCAAGTAAATCGATGTAATTGTGTCCACCTTTGTGCCGACGGGCCAAATCAGCGTACCGCGAAACCTGATGCAGGATCGAATTCAGCTCAGTGGAGGTAGTGGCGATCCACTTCAAATCATCATGGTCGAGCATAAGCGTTGGGTGGGTTCAGTCTTTATCGCCCAAACATGCCCACCAAACAGAGCCAAGCACGGCCAAGAAAGCGATAGTAAAGGAGCCAATCGTCAGCATAACTCAAAGGGCGATGAATTCAGCACGGTTCATGCCGTGCCACGCTGCTCACCGTCACGGGCTTCGCTTTGTGGCGAAGCGAGTTTCCAGCTCGACAATTCCTCCAATTCATCATCGGGTACAAAGCGAACGGATCAATAAAACACGTCCCGTGCGCATCTCGTTTCGCGAAGCTTTCTATGGCGGCTTGATCGTCGCCTTAGTCGTCGGGCTCTTCCTTGTTTGGCTTTGGCGCCCGGAACGGCAACTGCAACGCCACAGCGAAAACCTGCTCCGCGCGGTCGAGAAGAGAGACTGGGCCCGCTTTGCTTCTTTTATTGCCGGTGATTATCAAGATCAATGGGGGAACGACCACGCACTGGTCTTGGCGAGAACACGCGAAGTGTTCAGATACGTGCGGACGGCTCGATTAACCGCGGCTAATCCGACCCTCTGGGTCGTCAACCAAAGCGGGTATTGGAAGGCAAAGATTGTGATAAACGGCGACAATGGCGAAGTCATGACCGCGATCAAAGAGCGAGTCAACCCGCTTGGATCCCCGTTCCAGCTCGAATGGCGTCGCGTCTCCGGAAAGCCCTGGGAGTGGAAACTAATCCGGGTCAGCAACCCCGAACTGCAGATTCCATCAGAATTCCAATGAACCGCTGATGAAAGGGCAAGTCATTCCAAAGAAGTCGTGGAGAGCGGAGGTTCCTTCGGCAGGTTCAGGACAGGCTCAGCGACGCCACGGTGTGCAAGGGTTCGCAGAAGCTCGCCCGTCCATTCTTGGCGCATGATTACCTTTCGCGTCTTAGGAGATGCACAAAATGCGCACGTTTCTATTTTCCGAGAGCGTTCTTCAATTCTGTCTTGGCTGAGTCCACTTCTCTCGTAGTCTGATTGCAAAGAAGAATCGCCCGCAACCGATCCCCTTGGTAATAGCGCGCGCTAAACTTTTTCTTCGCGTAGGTGCCCCGAAGGTCGACCCGGGTTGGTTGCACACTGAAGTCGCCAACAAAATCCATGCGCAGATCAAACATTTCGGTCCAGAAATATGGAATCTGCTCGTAGCGCTGCCGCTTTTTCCCGGTCATATTAGCACCGGCGATGAGTCCCTGTTCGCGCGCATTTTCCCAATGAGTTTGTCGACGCACCCCGCCCATCATCCGATCGGGATAAAATGCCAGGTCACCAATCGCGTAGATTCCCTTTTCCTCTGTCTCGAGATATTCCGTCACTGGCGAACCATGTGGTCCGGCCAGCGGTGTATTCCGCACCAGATCGAGGTTCGGCTCCGCGCCGCAGGCGACGACGGCGAGCCCGGCAGGGACGCGGTTTCCGCTTTTTGTCTGGATATTGCGCAGCACGGTTTTGCCTTCAAAACCATTCAGGCTCTCGCCCATCAACATCGTTACGCCATGCTTGGCAAAATACTCCGTCAGCCACACTCCCAGTTCCGGGTCAACGTAGCGGTTGAGCAGATGTGAGGTGCGATGCATCACGCTCACTTTCAACTTCACTTGACGCAGGCTGGCGGCCGTCTCACAGGCAAGCAAACCACCGCCCACAATCATGACGGTCTTTTCCAGGGTTCCCATTTCTCGCAAGGCGAGCGCGTCGCGAATCGTCCTTAAATAAATCACGTTTCCGAGACCAACTCCGGCCACCGGTGGACGCACAGGGCGGCTACCCATAGCCAGGCACGCCTTGTTGAACTCGATGCTTTCACCATTTCCCAGAACGGCCAACCGCCGGTCGATGTTGAACTGAGTTACGACTGTGTCCAGTCGTGTCTCGATCTTGTGCGAGTTGTACCAGCGCTCATCCAGGAGCGCCAATTTCTTTATCTGCGGCGTTTTATCGCGTAAAAAATCTTTCGAGAGTAACCAGCGTTTATAAGGTTGGAAGATCTCGGCGCTGATCATTGTGACGGAGCCGCGCTTGTCGTATTTGCGAATGCTTTCGCAGGCGCTTGCTCCGCCAATCCCGCCACCGATAATGAGATAGTCGCGCTGAATCATTTGTGAACAATTGGATGATAGAAAATCAATTTAGGCGCTGGCCAGGGTGCGCCGACAAGTTAAATCGTTAAATCGTTAGCTCGTCAAAGCGATTCAAAGATTCAACCTTTAAAGTTTTTCGCCTCACAACACCGCCCGGCAGATGATGATTGAGGCGATGACCGCCGTGGTATCGGCAATCAGACCAGCGGCGACCGCGTGCCGCGTCTTTCGAATAGCAACCGATCCGAAATAAACGGCCAAGACATAGAAGGTGGTTTCGGTACTGCCATATATCGTCGCGGCCATTCGACTAACGAGCGTATCAGGCCCCAAATGGTTAATGAGTTCAACGAAGATTCCCTGGGTCGCGCTTCCACTGAGCGGCCGCATCAGCACCATCGGTAGCAGATCGACAGGGAATCCGACCTTCGACAAGGCTGGACCGAGGCTTCGCGTCATCGCGTCGATCACTCCCGCTTCCCGCAACATGGCAATGGAAACCAGCATCGCGACGAGAAACGGGATGATGCGCTGCGCCACAACGAACGCTTCGCGCGCACCTTCCACAAATTGCTCGTAGACCTTTACGCCCCGGAGCGCTGCATAAAGTGGAAAAAATGAGAGCAAAAACGGCACGGCCAGAATTGAAACCGCAAAAAGCGACCGGATTATGACGCCTTTATCGGCTAGATCAGCCGGCGCGGGAGGCAACTTCAGTCCAAGCCGCTGGATCGCTGTGCTCGCGAACTCAGGAAAGGCAAGCATCACAAACATGGCCACGAAACAAAGCCCGAAGATGGTGAGCCAGGAGCGGCTAGCGAGGGTCAATGGCCGCGGTTCGATTTTTTCCAGGTCGACGGCAGTAGGTTGTGTTGCAGTTGTCGCGTCCCGTTCACGATCTGATGCTATCGTGCGGGGCGGATCTGGCAGCCGGAACATCGGCAATTTTTCCATCAACCTGGCTGAAAGAACCCCGCAGGTTAGTGCGCAGCAAGTCGCGAGAAATGCCGTTGGCACAATCGCGGTCGGATTGGTGGAGCCGGCGATCGCCAGCAGACCGATGGCGGTAGTTGGAACAAGCTGGATGGAGGCGGTGTTGATCGCGAGAAAAGTGCACATGGCATTGGTCGCAACGCCGGGCCGTGGATTCAGCTTTTCCAGATCAGCCATGGCACGCAGACCAAGCGGCGTTGCCGCGTTGCCAAGTCCGAGCATGTTCGCGGCCATGTTCATCACCATGGATCCCATCGCAGGATGCTCGGGCGGAACGTCGGGAAAGAGTCGCCGCATAACCGGGCGTAAAGCACGGGCAATGAGCTGGACGAGCCCGGCGCGCTCGGCAAGCCGCATGATCCCGAGCCAGATCGCCATAATCCCGACCAACGGCAGTGCAATCTTCATTACGGCAAATTCCGCCGTCTCGAAGGCTCCTTTGGTGACGGCGGGCAGCCTCCCTGAAAAACCGCCGACGATTACCGCGACGATGAGAAACGTCAACCAAATGTAGTTCAGCACGGAGCCTTATAAATTGTAGAGGCGTTTGTGCCAAGCGCCTGTTCCGATTTGTAGCGGCCGTCTCCCTGGCGCGCCGTAGCCTTGGCGAAGGCAGGCTGACCGTCACATTCTTCGGCCGTTCAAAGAGCGCCGCTACGGGCAATTGATTCAATCGCCTCTACGTTTCAACAAGCTCGCCGCCAGCTCCAAAGCCGAATCGCTCTTTCCACCGAGCATCCGCGCAATCTCTTCCCGGCGCGCTTTTCCGGTCACTTCGTGCAATTGCGAATGAGTGCGCCCGTTTCGCACCTCCTTGGTCACAACAAAATGGGATGAGGCCGCCGCGGCGACCTGCGGGAGATGGGTAATGCAAATGACTTGATGTTTGTCCGCCAGGGTTTGCATCTTTGCACCGACGGCGTGCGCAATCTCGCCGCCGACGTTTGCGTCAATCTCATCGAAGACCAGTAAGGAAATGGCATCCTGCGCCGCCAACGCGGACTTAACCGCCAGCATTAAACGCGAAATCTCGCCGCTCGATGCGATGGCGCGAAGTGGCTTCAAAGGCTCACCCGGATTCGGAGAGAACAGCAGTTCGATGGAATCGAAGCCGTTGGCCCGCGGCTCCGACAACGGCGTTAGCTTCGCCTCGAATTCCGACTGACGAAAACCTAGATCGCGCAAATTGCGGCGGATATGGTCTGCCAATTTCGGAGCCGCTTTTAGACGCAGCTTGCGCAGGGCTTCGCCACCACGATCCAGATTTGCCCGCGTGACTTCAATTTCGGCGGCCAGGCGCTCCAGTTCGGCATCACGTCCTTCGATTTTACGCATGCGCGCGGCCGCGCGATTTCCAAATTCGATTACTTCGGCTATCGACCCGCCATATTTGCGCTTTAGCGTCTCAAAAAGTGAAACCCGCTGCTCTAAGGCGGCCAGCTGCGTCGGATCGAGATCGAGCTTCTCCGCATAACCGGAGAGCGACCGCGCTATTTCCGAAAGTTCGACCACCGCGGTTTCATGGGCGGAAACAAATTGTGAAACCGAGCCGTCGATTTTTTCCAGCTCTCTAAGGAGTCGTTGCGTCTCGGCCAGTTGGGTAAGAACCGCGTCGTCAGCTTCGGCCAGGCGCTGGGAAATTCCGGAGGCAAGTTCTATGACACGCTTGCTATTGCTGGCGAGTTTATAGCGCGTTTCGATTTGCTCTTCTTCGGCTGCGTCCAATTTCGCCGCGGCAATTTCATTTACCTGGTGGCGGAGCAGATCGAGTTCCTGTTCGCGCGCGGTCTCGGCCGTGTTGAGGGCGGCATGTTCGGCCATGAGCGACTGCAGATGCGCGAAATGCTTGCGATATTCGGCCAGCGACTCTTCAGCGCGGGCAAACCCGTCAAGCAAGGCGAGCTGCTTGTCGGACGACAGGAGCGATTGATGATCGTGCGGGCCGTGAAGATCAACCAGCTCGTCGCCCAATTGTTTCAGAACTGCCAGTGTGGTGAGCGAGCCGTTAATGAACTGCCGATTCGCGCCGCTCGCCGAAAGTGTTCGCTTGATAACGAGCTCGTCTTCGCATGTTTCAATCCCGGCCTCGTCCAATTGCGGATTCAGTTTGCGCAAATCAGATCCGGTAAAGGCCGCTTCCACTGTGCAAAGATCGGCTCCGGTGCGGATGAGTGATTTGTCCGCGCGTTCCCCAAGCAGGAGATTGAGTGCTCCGATAATGATTGATTTACCGGCACCCGTTTCGCCGGTTACCGCGATAAAACCGGAGTTCATCGGCCACTCCACCTCCTCCACGAGCGCGAGATTCTTGATTCGCAAATGACTGAGCAGCGCGGCCATGAGGTAGAGGTTGAGAGTTACTAGCTAACAGTTGAGAGTTCCGCTTTTCGAAGCTTGCCAATTCAGACGACAACCCTCAACTCCCAACTCACTCTCACCTTTCTCGGCACCGGCACTTCCCAAGGAGTTCCGATGATTGGCTGCGACTGTGCCGTCTGCCACTCGCCTGATCGGCGCGACCAACGGTTACGCTCTTCCATCTATGTCGAAACACCAGAGCGCTCGTGGGTGGTCGACACCGGAACTGATTTTCGCACGCAGGCCCTTCGTGAAAACATTCGGCAGATCGATGCTGTTATTTTCACACACTCGCATACCGATCATATCATGGGGTTTGACGATCTTCGGCGTTTTGCCTATCAGCGCGGATATATGCCGGTCTATGCCCCGGCGGAGACGATGCAAGATCTTGAACGGGTATTCGAGTTTGCTTTCAAAGCTTTAAATCCTTTCCCCGGATACCTAAAACCTGAACCACATGTCGTCACTGAGCCATTCACCTTGGGCTCGACCCTCATCACACCCTTACCCGTTCCACATGGCAATTCCATCGTAACCGGGTACCTCTTTTCGCGGAGCGACCAAAAGCTTGTTGCTTATCTCAGCGACTGCAGTGAAGTGCCGGAAGAGATCGCCCGCCAGATCACGGGTGTTAACACGTTAATCATCGACGCTCTTCGCCACAAACCGCATCCGACGCATCTCAGCGTCGCTCAAGCGCTGGAAGTCGCCGAGCGAGTGCGGCCGGCCAAAACCTATTTCACGCACATCTGCCACGAGCTGCCACAGGCCGCTGAATCTCAGCTTCCCGCGGACACACACATCGCTTATGACGGCCTGAAGCTAAAATTCTGATGGTCAAGTCGTCGTTCTTATCGATCACGCTCGCATGGTGTTTCGGGACGGTGACAATTGTGACCGCATATCCGGCGGAGCAACCGCTCGCTGATTCCACCATTGTCATCTATAACAAGGCGATTCCGGAATCCGCCGACCTGGCCAAATTTTACGCCCAGCAACGCCGTATCGCGCGAGACCATCTCGTTGGGCTCGACTGCTCTGTGGAAGAAGAGATCAGCCGTGAAGAGTACGACACAACCATCGCGGCACCGTTGCGTGAGATTTTCAAAAACCGCCACTGGTGGACAATGCGCGAAACGTCAAACAATGGAGAGGCGGTCGCGAGCAGTTCCATCCATTTTGTGGCCATGATCTGGGGCATGCCGCTGAAAATTCGTCCCAGCGCCACGCCCTATCCAGGCGACGACCCAAGCGCAGGTCCGATCGCGAGTCGCAATGAAGCCTCGGTCGATTCCGAGATATCCGTACTCGCTTTTTTCTTTAAACATATTTCCGGGGCGATTCCCAATCCCTACTTTCAAAGCTTCCGCGGAATCGGTGAGTTTGAAAACGCAACGTTGTTGCTGGTGTGCCGCCTGGATGCGCCTGCGGCCACCACCGTTCGGCGAATGATTACCGATGGAATCGCTGCGGAGAAGAACGGCCTTTGGGGGCGCGCTTATGTCGACGGTTCGCACAATGCCGCTCCGGGCTATCAAGTCGGCGACAAATGGCTGGCAGATATTACGGAGCAGTTTCACAGAGTTGGAATCCCCGTCGTCTATGACGATTCCCCGCCGATTTTTCCCGACAGTTATCCCATGACGGACTGTGCGCTCTACTATGGCTGGTACGCCGGGCAGATGGCCGGCCCGTTCACCCGGTCGGATTTTCGATTCATCCAAGGAGCCGTTGCTGTCCACATTCATTCCTTTAGCGCGAGTACTCTGCGCGATCCGAACGCAAACTGGGTTGCGCCACTTATTAGCCGAGGCGCCACGGCGAGCATAGGTAATGTCTACGAGCCCTATTTGCAGCTGACCGCACATCTCGACATCTTCAATGACCGATTACTTCACGGATTCACCTTCGCCGAAAGCGCCTATATGGCGACTCAGGCGCTTTCCTGGATGTCAGTTATGGTCGGCGATCCGCTTTACCGGCCATACGCGCCATGGGCGCAAATCGACGCACCGCGCGATTCGAGTAAAGCGGCAGGCCAATGGAAAATGTATCACGACTTCGCGGTGAAAAACGCTTCCCTTCCCGCACCACAATACCGGGTTCTCGCGCGGCAAGTTGCATCGCGCGCGCGTAATGGACCTATGCTGGAAGATCTCGGCTCGATGGAAGCGCGCGAGGGAGATTTTACCCTGGCCACGAGTTATTTTCAGCAGGCGCGCGCTTGTTATGCGAAACGTGACGATATTCTGCGAGTCGTGCTGGAAGAGGCCGACGGCCTGATCAAGCAAGATAAGCCAAAGCGCGCCCTTGATCTCGTGCGCAGCGTTCTACGGATTGTCTCCGAGGCACCGGCCGCCCCATTGCTAAGAAAAATCGAACAGGATATCAGCGGACGACCGCCGCCGACACCCACGCCATAGGTGGAGAGCGCCGCGCCGTCAGCGCAACTTTTTGCAGGCTGCGCGTCTCTCGTCACGCGCAAGCAACAGAATACTCAGAACAGCCGTCGCTACCGTTGCAAAAGTAGAAGAGGCATCCCTGCCTCTTCTCATAAAACAAAGAGTCTGGAAGGCTCCTCTACTTGTCCTAACGAGTAATTCCGCGCTGGCTCTTTTCGATGAATTCGACGATTTGCTCCACCGCCTCGCTTGGCGCCAATTCTTTCCGAATCGCTTCGATTGCCTGGGCGGTGTTGTACTTCGACCGATAAATGATCCGGAACGCCTCTTTAATTAGCTTTACATCTTCGGCAGGAAATCCTTTGCGCTCCAGGCCAACCAAATTAACGCCGCGGATTTCGGCAGGGTTGCCGTCGGCTATCATGAAAGGCGGAACATCCTGGACAATTTTTGAGCAACCGCCGGTTATGGCAAACCGTCCGATCCGGCAAAACTGGTGAACCGCTGTGAGCCCACCCATGACCGCGTAGTCGCCGACCTGAACATGCCCGGCCAAAGTTCCGTTGTTGGAAAAAACAACTCCATTTCCGACAGTGCAATCGTGACCAATGTGGCTATAAGCCAAAAAATTTCCGCCATTCCCCACCCGTGTTTTTCCTTCGCTCGTGGTGCTGCGATTCACCGTCACGAATTCACGAAACGTGTTCTCGTCTCCAATTTCCAGATATGTCGGCTCACCTTGGTATTTTAAGTCCTGCGTTTGCTGGCCTATCGAGCAATAAGCGTAAAACTTGTTGCCCGCGCCCGCACGCATTGGCCCCGCCAGCGTGACGTGATGTTGCAGCCAGCAGTTAGGACCGAGCACCACCTCTGCTCCGATAATGCAGTATGGTCCGATAATTGTGCCCGCTCCGATTTCGACTTTCGCATCGACAATTGCAGTCGGGTGAATCTGCGCGTTACTCATTTATCCAGGAAAGCGAACATTAATTCGCCCTCCGAAACAACGGAGTCATTCACCACGCAGTGGCAGTTCGCGCGGGCCAGTCGATTGCCCCGTGCTTTCGTGAGTTCAGCGTGAATGAACAGGGTATCGCCGGGCAGGACTGGTTTACGAAACTTTACCTGATCGGCACTCATGAAGTAGCCGAGGCGTCCGGACGTTTTCGACAGCCGAAACAAAAGAATGCAGGCTACCTGAGCCATCGCTTCCACTTGTAAGACACCTGGCATGACGGGGTGCCCGGGAAAATGCCCTTGGAAAAAAGGTTCGTTGATCGTGACCGATTTCACGCCCGTAATCTTATTATCGCCCTCGAAACTAATAATCCGATCAACCATTAAAAATGGGTAGCGGTGGGGTAAAATCTGCATCAGCTCATCCGTGTCGAGGCCACCCTCGCCACGAAGCGTTGGCTGCTTAATGGCCACTGCCATGCTGCGCGCTTGCTCACGCGCAATCGCGCGAACCAACTCTGCGTTCGTGCTATGCCCGGGCTTGACCGCGACGATGTGGCCGCGGACGCGACAACCAAGGAGGGCAAGGTCGCCGATGATATCGAGCATCTTGTGTCGCACGAATTCGTCCCGGAAACGCAATGGCTCTTTGCTTAAGACGGATTCCCCCCGGACCACGATTGCATTCTCGAGACTGCCGCCTTTGATCAAATTCTTGTCTATGAGCGGCTGGACATCTTCGTAGTAAACAAATGTCCGCGCCGGCGCGATTTCCCGCTCAAAGACGGCCGGCGTGACCTCGGTCGAGAGAAACTGGGTGAAACGATTTTCCGGTCCCGCCTGGGTACATGAGATCCGGAACTTATCGTCCGGCAACAAAACGAGAAGCGAGCCGGCTTTCGATTCCACATGCATCGGTTCGCGTGCATCAAAAAATCTTCGGGACGCTTCTTGCGCGACAACCCCTGCTCTTTTGATCAGTTCGACATATGCGCTGGCGCTGCCATCTCCGATCGGCGGCTCATTTGCGTCCATTTCGACGATCGCGTTGTCCACCCCCATGGCGGAAAGCGCCGCAAGTACATGCTCGACCGTGTGCACGCGCACCGAGCCTTCGCCAATCGTTGTCGCCCGCTCGACCGTTTTGAGATTATCGATCTTGGTGTCAATCGTCGGCTCCTCCTGCAAATCTTTGCGCTTGAATTTGATCCCGTGATCAATTGGGGCCGGCTGCAACTTCAGCGTGACCTTTTCGCCGGTGTGTAGCGATGTGCCACTGAATCCAGCCGCTTTGCCGAGAGTATGTTGAAATTCCGCTGCCATCTTCGGGGCTAACTAACAAAGAATTTGCTTCGTGACTAGCTGGCGTTTCGCGCACGTGGTCGAATCAGGCCAAAGCGCAAGTGGGCGGCAAACCCAATCGTGATCAAACCCACAACGCTTGTCATCCTGATCCCGCAGTCGCGGGAGAAGGATCCCACAACCGAGCCGCAGATCACGCGAACTCCAGCTAGCGCAATCAATAGTTGGGAGCGGGCCAACGCGCCACCCAGTTGCAACCCATATACCTCCAGATGACAAACTAATTCGCCGCTGGTGAATCTAGCCCGATCCGCATCCGGACATCCTGTCCTACTTCAATTCAAAGTCGCCGCAATCGAACGCCATTATCTTGTCAACGTTAGACACGCGCAATTGCTTAACCGTCGAGCCATCATCCTGCCAAACATCAATTGATTTCTCGCTGTTCTTTGTGATGGCTGCACGAACCAATTTGGGCTGTCTGCTGACAGTGAAAAGCGGCAATCCGTCCGCGGTTCGGAGAAAGCTGTTTTCTTCATCGAATCCCACGATCAACGAAATGATTGGTCGTTCATCATTGGCCAACGGGTTCGCCATCAGCTTCACCTGCACGGTCGCGACAGTATTGAAATCAGGTGGAGCATTCGCCACTTTCCCGACATCCTCCACCTTCAAACGGCCGACGAGATAACCGCGCGCGCGATACTTTCCGCTGGGCAAGTTCTCACCGTTGTCGTTCTTGCCATCCCACTTTGTTAAAAGCGCGTCCTCGCCCACCGTGAATTCGTCTACTTTGGCTTCGTGGTGCAAGACCCTGACGAGGCCACCCGATTGATCGTAAATACCGAGACTGATCGCGCCTTCAAGCGGCGGCGGCACAAAGCTGATCCGAACACTGCGCGCGGTTTCGGGAGTTGCGCTCAACGACGGAGTTGGACTCACAGGAGTCGTTGCCGACGGCGAAATCGTCGCTGGTGGAGATTCTGACGGCATCGACGCAGGCGATGTTGTTGATGTTGGTGTTGGCTGCGCAGAAGCGGCAGCCAGTAACATTAAGGCAGCGGCAAACGCGGCGGTCAGCGCCTTTGTCATGTCGAGGGGAGTTAAGACATCTCTTGCTATTCCGACACGAAAAAAAAGAAAACGTGAAAGGTTCCTCGACTTTATTACGCTTCGCTTCATTTCGCTCGGAATGACAAATTTAAATGTAATAGCGCCAATTGATATTCGGGAAAAGGTTGTCCCGCCATTCGCAATCGTGCAGAAATTGTTGGTCGACATTGCCGGCCACCACTTGATCGCGCAATCGGTTGAAGCGGACAAGATGATCCATTGTGCGCTTGGTGGCATACTCCTTGGCAGTTCCAGTTTTGATCAGGAACGCCCAATCGCTCGCTTGCGCCAACAAAAGTTCACGAGCGAGCTGTTTGAGCACTCGATCCTCGAGGCCGCCTGGCTTCTCCGCCTGCGCGCGCGCGAGTTCACTCATGCAGTGCGCAGCGCCGTGAAGATGCGGATAGATCCAGGAGTTGCTCGGATCGAGCCATACTGCGAGGTGTCCCTTTTCTCCCCAGGTGGAAGGCGCCGGTTGAACGCTTTGTTGCGTGGGATGGGAAGCAAGGAATTCGCTCGGCGTCGTAAGTCGAAAATCTTGCTGGTCGAAGGCACTCTTGCGAATGAAAAGCTCGAGGAAATGCGGACCTTCAAACCACCAGTGCCCGAATAGCTCTGCATCGAAAGGAACAACGACAATCGGATCGAAGTCGGATGCACCAAGTTGGTGTATCTGACGACGTCGTTCCTCGAGAAAGTGGGCGGCATGCGCATCTGCGGTCTTCTTGGCGGCTTCAGGATCGTATAGCTCCTTCGCGGGACTGGGACCGGTGATGCGGTGATACTTTACCCCGGCAAATTTTCGCATGTCACGCGCGACCGGTCCGAGATGATCCATCGGCAAGTCAAAGCCAATGTCGCGATAAAACTCCCGGTATGCTGGATCGCCGGGGTAACCGCCGTGGGCGCTCCAAACTTGACGGCTTGAGCCGCGGTCGCGGGCGAGAGCCGCAGGTCCAGCCGGCGTGTAACAAGGCGCGTAGACGGCGCGTTGCGGTCGCGGCGTTGCATGCATTAACCCATGGGCATCGAGTACGAACCAACGGAGGTTGGCCTCTTGCAAAATCCATTCCAAGCCCGGACGATAAGCACATTCCGGCAGCCAAAACCCTTTTGGCTGTTCATTAAAGACATCGACGTACTCATCGCGGCCGACAAAAATCTGCGCACGCGCGGCCGCCGGAGATTGCTGGTAAATCAGCGGGAGTAACCCGTGGGTAGCAGCGCTCGCCATAATCTCAAGGGCGCCTGTGTCTCGGATTTGTCGGAAGGCCGCCAGCAGGTCGCACTTCCATTCATCGACAAAAAACCGGCGAGTTTCCGAAAATAATTGCAAATAGAATTGGGCCAGCCGGAGCAGTGCTGGATCTTGGCGATTACGCTCAATTTCACGCGCCGACAGATCGAGCAGGAGATCAAGATGTTGCAGGTAACGCTCGCGCAGGAGCTCATCCCGCAACATGGCGCAGAGGGTCGGCGTAAAAGACATGGTGACCTTGAACGGCACCCTGTCGCGCAACAGGCGCTGCATCATTTGCAGCAACGGGATGTAGGTCTCAGTTATGGCCTCGAAAAGCCATTCTTCCTCAAGAAAATGCTCGTGCTCAGGATGCCTAACAAACGGAAGGTGGGCGTGAAGAATGAGCGCGAGATAACCGGCCATTTCGGATTGCGGACAGCGGATTGCCGATTGGGAATTGTCCCCGCTAACGAACGATAAGGGAAATAAAAAATCCTCGGCGCTTGCGCTCCGCAACCCCCAATCGCCGATCCGCAATCGCTAGAGCGTCCGACAGAAATCCTGGAATCGGTCCAGACCCTTCTTAATGATATCGATACTGGTAGCGTAACTGAGTCGTATAGTGCGATCGTCGCCAAAGGCGGCCCCTGGAATTACCGCAACATTCGCCTTGCTCAAGAGACGATCGGCGAAATTTTGAGAGGTGAGTCCGAGCTGACTGATATTGACCAAAATGTAAAATGCGCCCTGCGGTTTGACGGCGGTAACATTTGGAATCTTGGTGATGCGATCGAACATGTAATTTCGCCGCATATCGAATTCTTCCCGCATATCGGCGATCGGTTGTTGGTCGCCCTTTAAAGCAACCAGGCCGGCGCGTTGCACGAAGGAGGTCGGATGCGAAGTGCTATGGCTCTGGATCGAATCGACCGCCTTGGCCACTGCTTCCGGCGCCCCAAGGTAACCGAGTCGCCACCCCGTCATCGCGTAGGACTTACTGAAACCGTTCACTGTGATCGTGAGATCGTAGGCCTCTTTCGAAAGCGACCCGATGCTGACGTGCTTCACATCGTCGTAAATGAGCTTTTCGTAAATCTCATCGGATAAGATGTAAATGTCTTCCTCGGCGGCAACATCGACGATCGCCTGCATCTCTTCCCGGGTATAAACTGAACCGCTTGGATTGCACGGGCTGTTGAGAATCAACATTTTTGTGCGCGGAGTCATGGCGTTCTCAAAATCTTCTGCCCGCATTTTCCAAGCGTTGCGTTCCATCGTAGGTACGATCACGGGGTCGGCTCCAGCCAGTTTGACCATGTCGGGATAACTCACCCAATAAGGAGAAGGAATGATGACCTCATCGCCCGGTTGGCAGGTGGCAAGGATCGCGTTGTAACAGGCATGCTTGGCCCCGTTGCTAACGACGATTTGGCCCGCGCGATAGTTCAGTTCGTTGTCGGCGGCAAACTTTTCCGAAATGGCCTGGCGAAGCTCAGGAATACCCGAGCTCGGAGTATATTTTGTGAATCCCGCCTGCAGGGCCTCGATGGCCGCGATCTTGATATGTTCCGGCGTATCGAAATCAGGTTCACCGGCACCGAAACCGCAAACATCAATACCTTCCGCCTTCATCGCTTTGGCCTTGCTGTCGATCGAAAGCGTAAGCGAAGGAGTTAGTTGCGCGGCACGTGCGGAAATTTCCATTTGGATGTTATTAGTTGGCCAATTCAGGAGCGCACACTATTTGCGACCGTAGAAGTTTTCAATCAAAGGTTTGAAATTGTTCTCCGCTATTCGGACGATTGCCATCTCGCGCTGGGCATTTTCGACGGAGTCGGAGGCATGGGCGGCGTTGATCATGATTGTTTGCCCGAATTCTTTTCGAATGGATCCCGGCGGCGCCTTGGCTGGATCTGTTGGTCCGAGCACTTCCCGGATCTTACCGACCGCACCTACCCCCTGATAAACAATGGCAATACACTTTTCTGTGCCAGGCTCTTCCCGCTTCTCCGGCGGCGCCTCACTCGGCTTCATCCCCGTCATGAATTCGACAATGCTTTCCCAATTCGCGCGGCCGCTCTTCGCACCGAGTTTCTCTTCCAGAACCGGCAGGACGGGTCCATAAAATTCCTCCGCCTGTGCCACGCTCATGCGATGAACTTTGAACCCGACAATGTAAAGGCCCGTGCGCGAAAAAACCTCAATTACACCGCCCGGACGAATATTTGGAAATTTGAAATTGTCCGGTTTAATCAGCACGAGCGTCTTTTCAATCTTATTCCCAGCAGGATATTTGATGACGCAGTCAAGAATACCGCCGTCGCTATCGGAAAATTCCGCCCACAACCTTAGATCGTGCTCGACCGCTTCCGCGTCGAAAGCCGCAAGCACACCCGGTTCAAAATACGTCACCTCGCCGGAATCATCGGTGATGTAGTCACCGAATGTGTCGCGAATCGTCTCTCCACTCGTGCGTTCGTGCACGATATGGCCCACCGCTTTATGGACTTTGCCGACTGCGTCAGGACCACGAAGAACGAGAAACAACGCGCGCGGCCGCTGACCATTCACTTCACCGGTAAAATTTTTGAGGATATACTTGCGAATTAATTCCTGCGTCGCGCGGTGCCGCGCATCGGTTTCCGTGACGACCGTTTCGGCGTAGCGCTCTGCCAGATCCTTGCTCGGCGCGAACATGCGCGCGCTGACGAGATCAAGTCCGGTTCGGGAAATGAGCCGGGAAATTATCCCGCCGGTGCGCGATTTGCGCATCGAATAGGGTGTTACGATAACGTAGGATAGTTCTTCGGCCTGCATGGTTTTTGAGCGGCCTTGTTAAACCGCCCTTATGCAGAAAAACCGAAGCCGCTCCGGCTGTGGAAACATTGCTGAGCGCCCTTCACGGCGTCAATGAGTTTTTGGGATCCTTGTCGCGGCGGTCTCCGGGGCGTGCGGTAGCCGCCCGAAGGCTGCTGAGCCTCGCATTCTGGGATGGGCGCTCACAGAGGCGCCGCCACAAAACATCGCGATCCACTTTGCCCGCCGTCGCGCCTGCACGACGACAAATTTGTTTAATCGAAGGGCGCGGATCAATTCGCATTCCTGGGAACGCAAAACTCCCGATAAAATCAGGCAGCCGCCGCGTCGTAATTTCGTACGCAGCCTCGGCAGAATATCGAGCAGCAATTCGCTGAAAAGATTCGCCACAATAATATCGAATTGACCTTGGGGCCGCCATTTGCGCACGTCGGCCAGCCGAAATTCGATGCCCCCTATCTCGTTCAAGTGCGCATTGGCTCGCGCTGTCGATATCGCCAGTGAATCCATATCGATGGCCAGAACGCGACCCGCACCGAAACGCTTTGCCGCCAGCGCGAGAATTCCTGAGCCCGTGCCGATATCCACCGCGGACCAACCCGGTTTCATCTTGCGAGTGATCTCTTCAAGCATTCGCAATAACATCGCTGTCGTCACGTGTTCGCCTGTGCCGAATGCCGCGCCAGCCGGAATTGCAAGGTAGGAAGCGCTTCTGTGCGGCAACCTTCGGGACGAGGTCCCTCCCACATTTGTAATAACCAAACGCTTCCCGATCTTTAGCGGTTTACTCGCCGTCGCGCGCGAAACACGCTTCAGCCAATCACGCGGAAGCTTTTCAACTCTTCCGCCGAAATTATTAAACAGTTCGCGCCCTTGCGTTCGAGAATTGCACGCAACCTCCAGCCGCAAACACTCGCGCCCGGCCCGATCAATTATGGCAAGATTATTGCCGGCGTATTGGCGAAGAGTTTCCTCGTTTGTTTTGATCCAGGGCGGCCCGACTAGCTTATGCCAAAGCCACATTTCCTTTATATCGTAGCGCCGGTCTCCCTGGCGCGCCGTAGTCTTGGGGAAGGCAGGCTGACTGTCGCACTATTCTCGTTGCGATTGGCGATCACCGCTAGCACCGGCCATTGAGGTTAATTGATCTTACCTGTAACTTGTCTCCGAATCACGAAATGAAATTGCACGGCATTCATCATATTACCGCGATCGCCAGTGACCCTCAGCGCAATTTGGATTTTTATACGCAAGTGCTCGGCCTGCGACTGGTCAAGCGCACCGTTAATTTCGACGATCCAGGAAGCTATCATTTCTATTTTGGCGACGGTGCGGGCACTCCAGGGACAATTATTACTTTTTTCCCGTGGCCCGGTATGAGGCGCGGTTCGCGCGGGACGAGCCAGGTCGTAGCCATCTCTTTCGCCATTCCGTACAACGCCATGGGTTATTGGAAATCGCGGCTCCAGGATGCTCACATCCTGGCCGAGGAAACAGCCTCGCGCCATGGGGATCTAGTTCTGCGCCTAACCGATCCCGACGGTTTGATGTTGGAGCTGATTACTTCGCATCATCTGCAAAATATGTCTCTTGATTTCCGCAATGAGGTGCCGCACGAATTTCTCATTCGAGGGTTTCATGCCCCGACGCTTGAGGTTCAAAACCTGAAGCTGACCGAGGAGCTACTAACAGGTGTGTTCGGGTTCGAAATAATCGCTGAGGAGAAAAATCGACGCCGATTTTCCCTCGACCAAAAGTCGCCCAGTCGGCAGCTCGACGTGGTTGAGCAGCCGGGCGGGGCGTTGGGAAATATAGCCGCCGGAACCGTCCATCACATTGCTTTTCGCGCCGCCGACGACGATGAGCAGCGGCAATGGCGTGAAAAACTCGCTGATCTTGGGTTCGCCGTCACGCCGGTGATCGATCGGCAATATTTTCATTCGATTTATTTCCGTGAGCCGGCCGGAATCCTTTTCGAAATTGCGACGGACGCTCCGGGATTCATGATTGATGAGCCGCTTGATCAACTAGGCGAACAATTGAAACTGCCGCCGCAGTTCGAATCACAGCGCGCAGCGATCGAGCGCGCACTTCCGCCGATTTCGTTGCTTCAGAAATCAGGCGCGTGAGTGGTCCTGATTTCATTCATCGCTTTGTTCCCGCGCCGTCCGGCTCGGCGCGAACATTATTACTTTTGCACGGCACCGGCGGTAATGAAAACGATCTGCTCGATCTCGGCCAAGCACTCGATCCCGATGCCGCGCTCTTAAGCCCTCGGGGACGAGTCCTGGAAAATGGCGCACCGCGTTTCTTTCGCCGACTGGCTGAAGGAGTTTTCGACGAAAAAGATGTCGTTTTACGTGCTCATGAACTCGCCGCCTTCATCGATGCGGCATCAACTCAGTATCGCATCGACCCGAAGGGTCTGATTACGGTCGGTTATTCGAACGGAGCAAACATCGCTGCAGCCATGATGCTTCTCGGCATAGCAACATTTTCAAAAGCAATTCTGCTTAGACCGATGGTTCCGCTAAAGCCGTCACCTTTGCCCGCCTGGAAGGATGGGCGCGTCCTGCTTCTGGCTGGTCAACTTGATCCTATCGCGCGGCCGCCGATTGTGACGGAACTCGAGCAATTATTTCGTGAGGCGGGCGCTGAGGTGTCGCTGCAGTTTCAACCGAGTGGCCACGAACTGACGTCGGGCGATGTAAGAGCAGCGCGAGAGTGGCTGGCGACACATGGCTAAAACTCGTCGGGAACTGCCCAGCATTCGGGGTAGCGCACTGCCTGCCCTGAGCGAAGTCGAACGGGCCGTCTCGCGTGCTGGTTTTAGTGTCTCACCAAAACGATCTTTTCATTAATCTCACGCGCAGAGAGCATCGAACATTCAGAAGGAAAGTTCGCGATCGCGAGGACGCAATCTCCAGCACGCGAGACGCGTGCGCTACCCATGAGCTCTGTGTACCCTGCAGCCTCTGCTCCCCGAGAAGAATCACTGCCCGCCATCTCAAAGATGATCCGAGATCACTCATTCGCAAACGTGCGCGCTAATTCGACGGCGCGGCCGAGCAAGCGCAAATAATGGCTGCGTGAAATTTCGTTCACTCCGAATTGCGCCAAGTGCGGGGTGAGCCATTGCGTATCAAGAAGAACAAATTTCCGGGCGCGTAATCGCTGCACCAACGCGACCAATGCGACTTTCGACGCATCTGTGACCCGATGGAACATCGATTCGCCAAAAAAAGCGCCACCGATCGCCACACCGTAAAGACCGCCCACCAGTTTCCCCTCGCTCCAAGTCTCCACCGAGTGGGCATAACCAAGCTCGTGCAAACGCTCGTAGCCGTGGATAATTTCGTCATTGATCCAGGTATCTTTCCGCTTCGCGCAAGCGCGGATAACTTCGGCAAAGCGTTGGTCGACTCTCACATTAAAGACTTCCTTTTTCAGCGTGCGGCGGAGAGCGTGCGGCACGTGAAACTTATCCAGCGGCAGGATGGCGCGAGGATCAGGCGAGAACCATTCGATCGTATCGTCCGCCATAGCCATGGGGAAAACGCCCAGCCGGTAACCTTGCAACAAAAGTTCCGGTTCAATCATGGCGCGTTGAAGTTGAAGCGTGAAAACGTTAAACCGGCAAATCCCAGAATTCACCAAATCCGCTAAGACGCTTTAATGCTTCAACGGCTAGAATGCTCACCGTGAAGTCCGCTTCAACTCTTTAACGCTTTATCGCTTTAACCATCGCCCTCCTTGCAATGACTTGCTCGCTTCCTAAAATAAACAGATGGAACGCCTGTCGATTTTACTCGCAGTCGCATGGATGCTCTTCGGCGGCAGTTGCGCCGACCCTCTCGAGCAGCGGAGCACTGGGGAAGTGCAAGCACAACTTGAGCGTGGCGTAACTGGTCAAGGACAGATCGGACCGATTAACCGGACACAGGACGACCAGGCCAACGAGCACGCTGTCCCGCAAACCCACCCGTAGCTCGTGAAGACCGTTGCTCCTCACAAACATTCAAAAATTATTATTCTGGATTTCGGCTCGCAATACACCCAGCTCATCGCGCGAAGGATTCGCGAACTGCAGGTTTATTCTGAAATTGTTCCGTTTGATATTTCCGCGCCCGAACTCGCGCGATTGCAACCTAACGGAATTATCCTCTCCGGTGGCCCAGCCAGCGTTTATGATAAAGGCGCGCCGCAAATTGATCTGCAAATTTTTTCGTTAGGCATTCCGATACTGGGTATTTGCTATGGTTTAATGCTAATGGCACAGCATCTCGGCGGGCAGGTGGAGTTTAGTGGTCGCCGAGAATTCGGAGCGGGAATTCTGCAAATCACTGATCACTCCCAGCTTTTTGACGGTTTGGGCACTCAGCTCGACGTCTGGAACAGTCACGGCGATGAAGTGACGGCGCTACCGCAAGGTTTTCGCGCGGCCGCGCGCACCGAGAGTTCGAATTACGCCGCCGTCGAGGATCCGGCCCGTAAGCTTTACGGATTGCAATTTCATCCGGAAGTCGCCCATACACCGCGCGGAAAGGAAATTTTGCAGAACTTTGTATACCACATCTGCCATTGCGCCATGGATTGGACGATGGGCTCGTTTATCGAAGAGGCGAGCGAGCGGGTTCGCAATCAAGTGGGCGAGGCCAAGGTCGTGCTCGGCTTGAGCGGCGGCGTCGATTCATCGGTCACAGCGGCGCTCCTCCATAAAGCGATTGGCGATCAACTCACCTGCATTTTCGTGAACAACGGTCTGCTGCGATCGCGTGAGGAAGAAATGGTCCAGCGTGTCTTCGGAGAAAACTTTCACATTCGCCTGAAATACGTGGACGCATCAGAGCGCTTTCTTTTCAAGCTTCGCGGCGTCACAGACCCCGAGCAGAAACGCAAGATTATCGGCAACGAATTCATCGAGGTGTTTCAGCATGCCACCGAGGAATTGCTCGCGGAAGAGCGGCCAGACGGATCGGACCAACTCGCCGCCGCGAGTCCGTCCCGTGGCGGACATGATGGCTATCGTTTTCTCGCCCAGGGCACACTTTATCCCGATGTAATTGAGAGTGTCGCCATCGGTGGCAACCCGGCGCAGGTGATCAAGAGTCATCACAACGTCGGTGGTCTTCCGGAAAAAATGCATTTCGAGTTGGTTGAGCCGGTGCGGCAATTATTCAAAGATGAAGTGCGGCAGCTCGGTTTGCAGCTCGGTTTACCAAAGGAAGTTGTTTATCGACAGCCGTTTCCTGGCCCGGGGCTCGCCGTCCGCGTTCTCGGCGAAGTCACACCTGAGCGTTTGACGATTTTGCGCGAAGCGGACACGATCGTGACAAGTGAAATGGAATCGTCCGATTGGTATTACCGCGTCTGGCAATCATTTGCCGTGCTTCTGCCGGTGCGCTCTGTCGGGGTGATGGGTGACCAGCGCACTTACGAAAACACGATTGTGCTGCGCGTCGTCGAAAGTCAGGACGGCATGACGGCTGATTGGGTTCGTTTGCCTTTCGAATTGCTGGCCCGCATTTCGAATCGCATCAGCAATGAAGTCAAAGGGGTCAATCGCGTTTGCTACGACGTTTCGAGCAAACCCCCGAGCACGATCGAGTGGGAGTGATTTCATTTGCGCTTGTCGATTTGCGCTTGTCGATCTTGATTTTGTCACGCTAAACGCGGAGCGCATTCTAAAGTTACCACCGCCGCCTCCGGCCATCCTCCCGCCGGCTCGGGCGGGAAAAAAGGCGGGTTTCGCCGTCCCGCTCTCAAAAATTTGTCTTTTTTTGCTTGACTAGGAAACTAAATATACCAGATTAGTTTCTAGAGTATAAAAGACAAAACTATGGCCCGGGAACCGACAGATAAATCGTCCAAGAAGAGCCGATCGGCCGACGCTGGTCGCCGACAATTGGACCCTGGCGCTCAACGCATCGTCGAGGCGGCCCGGGCGCACTTTTTCAGTCACGGGTTCCGCAGCGTGACCATGGATGACTTGGCAGCCGAATTGGGCATCAGCAAAAAGACGCTTTACGCTCATTTCCCCGGTAAGACGGCGCTGCTCGAGGCCGTCCTTGCCGATAAGTTCGCCGGCGTCAGCGCGACGTTGGATCAAATCACCCGTGAACATTCTCACGATTTCTCTGTAGCGCTGCACGAACTGCTCGCCGCCACCCAACGCGAATTGGATGAAATCAAACCGCCTTTTGTGCGCGACATGCGGCAGAAAGCGCCGCACGTCTTCAAGATGGTGGAGCGCCGCCGCGCCGACCTGATTCAGCGTCACTTCGGGAAACTTTTTGTTGAAGGGCAACGGACCGGAATGGTGCGCAAAGATATCCCGGCAAATCTCATGATCGAGATCCTGCTCGCAACGGTTCAGGCCATCGTGAATCCAACGAAGGTCGAAGAGCTCGGCCTGACTCCAAAGAGCGCCTTCTCTGCTGTCGTCAAAGTTGTTCTCGAAGGGGTGATTGCTGGGAAGGGAAGGAAATTATGAATGCATTTTACTCTGTTCAAGATCGACAACTAGCACGCGCCGCCGGTGCCTTGATGGCGCTTTTCTTTATCGGCAGTTGCAGCGACCCGCCTAAGAATCACTTCCAAGGTTATGTCGAAGGCGAATTTGTCTATGTCGCCTCACCACTGGCTGGGACGCTGGAATCGCTGCACGTGCGACGAGGCGATCAGGTGAAAGCTGGCGACCCGCTCTTCGGCCTCGATGAAACCCCTGAGAAGGCGGCGCGCGAGCAAATCGAGGCGGCGCTCGCGCTTTCTGAAGCGGAATACGCGCGCCAGGACAAACTTTTCCGTACTGGTGTGGCTGCCACGCAGGATTTGGATCGCGCCCGGTCGACGCGAGATCAAGATAAGCGGCGACTTACTCAAACAGACTGGAGTTTCTTGCAGAAACGGCAGTCAGCGCCGCAAGCAGGTTTGGTTTACGACACGCTCTATCGTCAGGGTGAATGGGTCGCAGCTGGCAAACCGGTGGTCGCGCTGTTACCACCGCAAAATATCAAAGTGCGCGCATTTGTTCCGGAAACACGGCTCGGGTCGATCCATTACGGCGATGAAGTGCGAGTCTTGGTGGATGGCGTGCGCGATCCGTTCGTCGGCAAGGTGAGCTACATCTCGCCACACGCCGAATACACGCCACCGGTCATCTACAGCAGGGAAACCCGGGACAAGCTCGTCTTCATGGTCGAAGCCGTGTTCGATCCCGCGACCGCGGCCAAGCTTCATCCCGGCCAGCCTACGGATGTGCAATTTGAATCCAAGTCATGAATGGCGAACCAATTATTGACGTACGGGGAATGACGAAACGCTTCGGCGATCGCACGGTGGTCGATCATGTCGATCTAACCGTACGCGCCGGCGAGATCTTCGGGTTCCTCGGTCCCAACGGCAGCGGCAAGACGACATTTCTGCGGATGCTCTGCGGATTGCTTCGAGCTGATGATGGGAGCGGCACTTGTCTGGGTCATGACGTGATCGCCGAGAGCGAAGCGATTAAGCGCGAGGTCGGCTACATGACTCAGCGATTCAGTTTTTGGGAAGACCTGAGCATTGAAGAGAATCTCGATTTCGTCGCGCGCATGTACGACGTGAAAAATCGGCGCCAAACCGTGCGCGAAAGTCTGAAGCAACTCGGATTGATCGAACGCAAAGACCAACTCGCTGGCCAGCTCTCCGGCGGATGGAAACAACGGCTCGCTCTGGCCGCTTGTCTCATCCATAAACCGAAGCTGCTCTTGCTCGACGAACCGACAGCCGGTGTCGATCCAAAAGCGCGCCGCGATTTCTGGGATGAGATTCATCATCTCGCCGGCGAGGGACTGACAGTTTTAATCACAACTCATTACATGGACGAGGCGGAGCGCTGCCACCGGCTCGCCTACATTGCCTACGGAAAACTGCTGACGCACGGTACGGTCAACGAAGTGATCGGACACGAGCGCCTAACGACATGGTCCGTAAGCGGTCAAGATTTGCCCAAACTGACCGAGCAATTGCGCCAACGTTCCGGCGTGGAGCAGACGGTGGCATTCGGCAACCTGTTGCACGTGAGCGGAGGCGACGCCGCTGCGCTCGAGCAGGCAATCTCGCCATTCCGCACCGACCCATACGAATGGCATCAGGTGGAGTCCGGACTCGAGGACGTCTTCATCCATCTCATGGACAAATCGAAGGATAATTCTTCGTCATGAAAAAGCTGCGCATGTTTTCGATGG
>WNGI01001052.1_pt1 | contig 35678 bp, 31 predicted proteins | sample 5400621 | NCBI WGS metagenome assembly WNGI01 (sample SAMN13153374, study PRJNA577476) | soil metagenome | isolation source: 20 cm soil or saprolite under Garry oak tree replicate 1 | place: USA:California | collected 2016-06-15
GCGGTGGCTGGTCGTACTGCGGTGGCTGGTCGGGCGGCGGTTGCTGCGGCGGATGCGTCCAGGGATCTGGATCCTGCGGACCTTCTGGACCCGACGACGTCATGTGCCCTCCTCGGACCGACCGCATCAGGGGAGGCGGCGGCGCAAGGATTCTCGCGTCCACTCATCGGCCCGTCCAGTCACGATGCGACGTGTAATGCGGCGGCTACCGGACGTATCAGAGTGACTCCGCTGCGCCTCCAGTCCGATGATCGAGACGGTGAGCGTCTCGACGGTCTGAGGAGTCAGCCATGAACAGGTTCAAGGAAATCGACCTCGCCCTCAACGAGCTGGCCGCGCTCGAGCGCAAGCTCAAGAACCCCGGTGGCCCGGTCGAGGACGTCGTCGCGAACTACGCGCTTCGCGTCGCGATCGTGTCACTCGAGACCGTGCAGGACCTGGGCGCTCGGCACGAAGCCGTCGCGCACTGAGCTGCACGCAACTTTCTGCCGCTCGCCGGTACGCGCGGCGTGCTCGATGCGGTCGAGCAGGCGCTGCCGGTGGGCGGCATGGGCGAAACCCTGTGAACGCGGCCGGCAGGTTGGTACGGTGCCGCGCGTGCTGGACATCGTGCATCTGAATCCGGACGGTCTGCCCCACAACCCGGCGTTCTCGCAGGCGGTGAGCGTCGCCGGGCACGCCCGCACCATCTACGTCGGCGGCCAGAACGCCATCGGTACCGACGGTGCTGTGATCGGCGACGACGCCGGTACGCAGACCGCCCGCGCCCTGCACAACCTCGAACTCGTCCTGGCCGAGGCCGGGGCCGGCCTCGACGACGTGGTCAGCTGGACGATGCAGGTCGTCGACGGGCAGCCCCTCGGTCCGGCGTTCGCCGCGTTCCAGCAGGTGTGGGGGACGCGGCAGAACCCGCCCGCCATCTCGGTCGCGTTCGTGTCGGCGCTGGCCAACCCGAGCTTCCTCGTCGAGATCAGCGCGATCGCAGTGGTCGACGCCGGCGCGTGACCGCGCCGGCGACGGTGCTCAGAACCGGTCGGGCGTGTCCAGGATCCGGTAGACGGTCGACGTCGGCGGCCCGGTGACGCCGACGGCCGCCACGATCTTAGGGATGTCGGCGTTACCGGCGAAGAATCCGTCGAACGACTGGGCGCTGTCCCACTCGTCGATGACCACCGCATTGCCGTCGGCGTCCTCGGCGAAGACGTGGTGCACGCAGCCTCTGCTACGAGCATCCTCGGAGATGTCCTTCGCGGTCGCGGCGTGCTCCCCGCTCAGGACTCGCTTCACGTCGTCGGCTTTCGCCGCGAAGCTGGTGATGACGATGACGTTCATGTGGCCCTCCTCGACTTGGTCTGCGCGGTGAGCGTCGCACCGCATGATCACCTGCGCCACACGAGGCGCGAATCTCGGGTGCGCAACCGGTACCGATGGCACGAATCGGCAGGCGGCCAGCGGCTCGCGGTGCCTGCCCGGCTGCTCGGTCAGCGCCCGGGCGCGGCCGAGCTCTGCCTCGCGACGAGCGCCGGTGGGACGCGGCTGGGTGCGTCGGCGGCGTCGTGCCCCTCGTCCATGATGTCGACGAGCAGCTTGAGCCCGCGCCGGCCGAGCTCTTCGAAATCCTGATGGACCGTCGTCAACGAGGGGATGAGGAAGGCCGCCTCGGGGATGTTGTCGAATCCGACGACGCTCACGTCCGCCGGCACTCGCACGCCGCGCTCGTAGAAGGCGTGCAGCACGCCGAGCGCCATCTGGTCGTTCGCGGCGAACACCGCGGTGACGTCGGGGTTCGCGGCGAGCTCGAGTCCGGCCTGGTAGCCGGAGTCGGGGCTCCAGTCGCCGCGGAGCGCGGGTGGCGCCGCGACGCCCGCTCCCGTCAGGCTCGCCTGCCAGCCCTCGACGCGCTCGCGCGCCTCGAGCCAGTCGGCAGGACCGGCCACATGCCAGACGGTCCGGTGCCCGAGCGAAAGCAGGTGGTCGACCGCCAGCCGGGCGCCCGCGAACTGGTCGACCGACACGACCGGGATCTCGCCGCCGTACCCGGCCTCGACGGCGACCACGGGCAGCCCGGGCCGCAGGTCGCGGAGCCCACGCGCGGCACTCTCGCGCGGCGCGATGACGATCACGCCGTCGACGGACTGCCCCGCGAGCGCGTCGACGGCCGCGCGGACCGACGACGCATCGAGATTTGCCAGGCTGCTGATGGTGATCGTGTACCCCGCCGCCCGCGCCGCATGCTCGATGGCGAGCAGTGTCGACGCCGGGCCGAACAGCCTCGTGTCGAAGCTGATCACGCCGATCGTCTGCGACCGGCGGGTGACCAGCCCGCGGGCCAGCGCGTTGGGACGGTAGTTGAGCCGGCGGATCGCCTCGAGGACTCGCTCCCGGGTCTCCGGACGCACGTTGGGGTGGCCGTTGAGGACGCGTGACACGGTCTGATGCGAGACGCCCGCGAGCCGGGCGACGTCATGCATGATCGCGGGCCGCGCGGCCGGCTCGCTCAGGCTCATGGCGACACCCTCCTCCCCTGCCGGTTAACGATCACACTCGGCATCCGGCAACTCCCCAGAGGCTACATAACGAAATCAGCCGGGCGCTTGACAGCCGCGCATGTGAACGTAAACGCTCTGGCCTGTCGGCTCCTGCGGGCTGTCTGCCACTGGTGTCGCCCGGTCGAAGGCGGTGATTGTGAACGATAACAGGATGTACCCGGCCGCGGTCGGTGTCGAGGTCGGGACGCCGCACGACCACCTCGGCCGGCAGGGCAACGACGTGATGCACCGGCTGCGCGAGCTGCGACGCAGAGCCGTGGCCCGATGACGCACAGGTGGGGCACCGCGACCGGGCGGATCGCCGCCCGGTGGTGACCACCGTGGGTGGGAGCGGTACCCCCCGCTGCTCCCACCCACGGCGCCAGGCGATCGGGTTCGCCGCGGGCGGAATTCGTCGGCCCGTGCGGTCGCCGCCGGCGGCTATCGTTGGGCGCGACAAGTTTGGGCGCACGAAGGGGCGCGCGTGAGTACTCCGTCGGCCGTGCGCCGGCCCGCGATCCTGTCGGTCGACGACGATCCCGGGGTGTCGCGCGCCGTAGCCCGCGACCTTCGCCGTCGCTACGGCGACCGTTACCGCGTCGTCCGCGCCGACTCCGGCCAGCAGGCTTTGGACGCGCTGCGCGAGATGAAGCTGCGTGGCGACGTGGTCGCGGTGATCCTCGCCGACTACCGCATGCCCCGGATGAGCGGCATCGAGTTCCTCGAGCAGGCCATGGACCTGTTCCCGGCCGCTCGCCGGGTGCTGCTCACCGCCTACGCCGACACCGGCGCGGCGATCGAGGCGATCAACGTCGTCGACCTCGACTACTACCTGCTCAAACCGTGGGACCCGCCCGAGGAGAAGCTGTACCCGGTCATCGACGCCCAGGTCGAGGCGTGGACCGCTGCCGACTACCGCCCCGTGCCCGAGACGAAGGTGGTCGGCCACCGATGGTCGGCGCGCTCGTCGGAGGTACGCGAGTTCCTGGCCCGCAACCAGGTGCCGTACCGGTGGTACTCGTCCGACTCGCCGGAGGGCGAGCGCCTGCTGCTCGCGGCCGAGGCCGACGGGCGCGCCCTGCCGCTGGTCGTCACGCCGGACGGCGAGGCGCTGCTCGAACNNNGAGCTGGCCGAGCGGGTGGGCCTGGCCACGACACCGTCCGCCGACTTCTACGACCTCGTCGTCATCGGCGGCGGCCCGGCGGGCCTCGGCGCTGCGGTGTACGGCGCGTCCGAGGGGCTCCGCACCGTCCTTGTCGAGCGCACCGCGACCGGCGGCCAAGCCGGCCAGAGTTCGCGGATCGAGAACTACCTCGGCTTCCCCGACGGCGTGTCCGGCGACCAGCTGACCGACCGGGCTCGCCGCCAGGCCATCCGGTTCGGCGCCGAGCTGCTCACCACCCGCGACGTCGTCGGGCTGGAGCCGACCGGTTCGGGCCGGACGGTGCACTTCGCCGACGGCGCGTCCGTCTCGGCGCACAGCGTCATCCTCGCGACCGGCGTCTCCTACCAGCGCCTCGCGGTCTCCGGCCTCGACCGGCTGACCGGGCGTGGTGTCTACTACGGCTCGGCGCTCACCGAGGCGGCGAGCTGCAAGGGCCAGGACGTCTACGTGGTCGGCGGTGCGAACTCCGCCGGGCAGGCGGCGGCCTACCTCGCCCGTGGCGCCCGCTCGGTGACCATCCTGGTACGCGGCACGACGCTCGAGACGTCGATGTCCTACTACCTCATCCAGCAGCTGGCCGGCATGGACGCTGTCCGGGTCCGACCCTGCACCGAGGTGATCGAGGCGCACGGCGAGGACCACCTCGAACGGCTCACCCTGCGCGACAACGCGAGCGGCAGGGTGGAAACGGTCGACGCCGGCTGGCTGTTCGTGTTCATCGGCGCGGCACCGCGTACGGACTGGCTGGGCGCCCTGGTCGCGCGCGACGAACGCGGCTTCGTCCTGGCCGGCCCCGATCTCGCGCCGGACGGCGGGCGCCCGGCCGGCTGGACGCTGGAGCGCGCGCCGTACCACCTGGAGACCAGCGTGCCCGGCGTGTTCGTCGCAGGCGACGTCCGCGCCGAGTCGGCCAAGCGCGTGGCGTCCGCCGTCGGCGAGGGCGCGATGGCCGTGATGCTCGTGCACCGTTACCTGGAGAAGTTGTGAATCTGATCTGCGATCCCGCCGAGCTACGCACGCTGTTTCTCTTCGAGAAGCTCACCGACGAGCAACTCGACTGGATCTGCCGCAACGGGCACGTCGAGATGATCGAGCCGGGCTTCGCGTTCCACGAGGGCGAGCCGGCCGCCTGGTTCTACGTGCTGATCGAGGGCGAGGTCGGCAACTACCGCCGAGTGGGCGACGACGACATCGTGGTCAACCGGACCACCCAGCGGGGCGTGTACGCCGGAGCCTGGACGGCCTACCTGGGCGACCAGGCGCCTGAGAGTTACATCAACTCGCTGCGCGTGTTCGTGCCGTCGCGGTTCTACGTCCTCGCGGCTGACAAGTTCGCGCAGGCGATGCGCGACTGGTTCCCGATGCCGGTGCACCTGCTCGAAGGCCTGTTCTTCGGTTCGCGCACCGCCCAGCAGGCAGTCGGCCAGCGCGAGCGGCTGCTCGCACTCGGCTCGCTGTCGGCCGGCCTGACCCACGAGCTCAACAACCCGGCCGCCGCCGCGGTCCGCGCCACGTCGTCGCTGCGCGAGCGAGTCGCCGGCATGCGGCACAAGCTCGCGGTCATCGCCAGCGGGCCGTACGACCAGGCCACGCTCGAGACGCTGATCCGGCTACAGGAGACCGCCGTCGAGCACGTCGCGAAGGCCCCGACCCTCACCGCCCTCGAGGCGTCCGACCGCGAGGATCAGCTCGGCGACTGGTTCGACGAACACGGCATCGGCGGCGGCTGGGACATTGCGGCGACGTTCGTGCAGGCGGGCCTCGACATCGCCTGGCTCGACCAGCTCACCTCCCTCGTCGACGGCGACACCCTCGAAGGCGCGCTGCGCTGGCTCAACTACACCCTCGAGACCGAGCTGCTGATGAATGAGATCGAGGACGCCACGACGCGCATCTCGACGCTCGTCGGCGCGGCCAAGCAGTACTCGCAGATGGATCGCGCGCCGTCTCGGGTTCTCGACGTCCACGAGCTGCTCGACAGCACGCTGATCATGCTGAGCGCCAAGATCGGTGACGGGATCACCGTGGTCAAGGACTACGACCGCTCGCTGCCGGACGTCCCGGTTTACGCCGCCGAGCTCAACCAGGTATGGACGAACCTGATCGACAACGCCGTCGCCGCGATGGACGGTCACGGCACGCTGACCGTCCGCACGTCGCGAGCGGGCGACGAGATCCAGGTCGAGATCGGCGACACCGGCCCGGGCGTGCCCGACGAGATCAAGTCGCGCGTCTTCGAGCCGTTCTTCACCACGAAGCCGTTCGGTGAAGGCACGGGCCTGGGCCTGGACATCTCGTGGCGCATCGTCGTCAACAAGCATCACGGCGACCTGTCCGTCGAGTCGGCGCCGGGCGACACCCGCTTCCGGGTACGCATCCCGATCACCGCACAGGAAGGCACAGTCAATGAGTGAACCGTCGGCCGGCGTCGATCCCTCCGTGCCGCCGAGTGGCACCGGCTGCGTCGAGTGCGAGGCCGCCAGCGGCTGGTGGGTACACCTGCGCCGATGCGCCCAGTGCGGCCATATCGGCTGCTGCGACACGTCGCCAGCGCAGCACGCCCGCGCGCACGCGGGCGCCACCGGACATCAGATCATCCGCAGCTTCGAGCCCGGCGAGTCGTGGTTCTGGGACTTCGGCACCGACCAGTACTACGACGGTCCCGAGCTTGCCGCGCCCGACCATCACCCGGTCGACCAGACCGTCCCCGGCCCGCGCGAGCGAGTGCCTGCCGACTGGCGCCAGCACATCCACTGACGCCCGTGCGACGGATCCGAACGTGGTTGGCTGCCCACGACCCGGGGTGGTACGCGGCGCACCGGGCGGTGCGCGCCGCGGTCGTCGTCCCCGCGGTGTTCGCGCTCGGGTCGGTGGTGATCGGCGACGCCCAGCTGGCGACGTTCAGCGCGTTCGGATCGTTCGCGCTGCTGCTGTTCGTCGACTTCCCCGGCAACCGGGGAAGTCGACTGGCGGCTTACCTGATGCTGGGCGTGACCGGGGTGGCGCTCATCTCGCTCGGCACGCTGGCGTCGCGGGTGAGCTGGCTGGCCGTTGCGGCGATGGCGGTCGCCGCATTCGCGGTGCTGTTCGCCGGCGTGATCAGCTCGGTGATCGCGGCCGCCGGACGAGCCGCACTGCTCACCTTCATCCTCGCCGTGATGCTGCCTGGCCGCCCTGACGACATCCCGCCGCGGCTGGCCGGTTGGGCGATGGCGATGGCGGTTGCGATTCCGGTCGCGTTGCTCGTCTGGCCCACGACGCATCAGAACCAGTTGCGGAAACGCACCGCCGAGGCCTGTCGTGCTCTGGCGGCCATGTTGCACCCGGAGCAGCCCCCGCCCGGCGGCGGCGACTCGCTGGTCGCCGTGATGAAGGCCGTCGACGCGCTGCGTAAGGCATTCCGTGCGTCGGCGTCAAGGCCGGTAGCACTGAGCACCGGCAGCCGGTTGCTGATGCGCCTGGTCGACGAGCTGGAATGGCTCACCACCGTGGTGGTCAACGCCTGCGCGGACGCCCCGGAGCAGTGGCCCGAGGCTGGGCTGCGACTGCGCGCGGCCTGCGCAGACGTCCTGGTCTCCTGCGCGAACGCGCTCGGCAGCTCCGGCGCGGGACGATTCGACGAGCTGCAGGGCAGCCTCGACCAGCTCGAGCAGCGACGTGCGGAGATCGCCGACGCGACCGTCGACGCGCTGACGTCGGCCACCCAGGCGTCGCTCGTCCAGGCCCGGCCGGCGCAGGTCTCCGCCGTTGCCGGCGACCTCGACCGTCCGCTGTACGCGGCGCACCAGCTCGGCTACGCGGTCGACCTGACCGGACGCACGACGGCGGTCATCGGCGCCGCCGATGCGCGCACCTGGTTGGCGCGGCTTGCCGGACGGCGTCCCAGCGGCGCCATGACGGGTGAGCTCGCGGCCGCCGAGCAGATCGCGGCCGGCCATCTCGCGAGCCATTCGGTGTGGCTGCAGAACAGCCTGCGCGGTGCCGCCGGGCTGGCCGGCGCGGTGCTCATCGCCAGGGTGTCCGGTGCGCAGCACGGCTTCTGGGTCGTGCTCGGGGCTCTGTCGGTGCTGCGCTCGAACGCGTTGTCGACCGGCGCCACAGTTGTGCGGGCGCTCGCCGGCACGGTTGCCGGCTTCGTGTTCGGCGCCCTGCTGCTTGCTGCGATCGGCACCGATCACGCGGTGCTCTGGCCGCTGCTCCCGGTCGTGGTGCTGATTGCCGCCTTCACCCCGGACGCGATCTCCTTCCTCGCCGGCCAGGCCGCCTTCACCGTCGTCGTGATCATCTTGTTCAACATCATCGCCCCCGAGGGCTGGACGATCGGGTTGCTGCGCGTCGAGGACGTCGCGTTCGGCTGCGCGGCCAGCCTCGCGGCCGGCTTGCTGTTCTGGCCGCGTGGCGCCGCGGCAGCGCTCGGTCAGGCCATGAGCGACGGGTATCGCTCGGCGGCGGCGTACCTGCTCGACGCGGTGCGGTACTCGGCCGGATACGGCGGGCGGCCGTTCACCGCGCATCAACGCGCACGGGCCGCCGCATGGCGACTCGACGACGCGCTGCGGCAGTACCTGGCCGAGCGCGGCAGCAAGCACGTCGCGCTGGAGAAGGTGACGACGCTGACCAACGGCGCTGCCCGGCTGCGGCTGGCCGGCGAGGCGATCGCGCGGATGCAGCAGGGCGAGAACAGTGCGGCCGCCGACGGGCTCGACGCTCCGGCGCGGTTGCTGGCCAGCCGTGCCGACGACGTCACCGGCTGGTATCAGACCCTGGCCGGCGTGCTCTCCGGAGTTGCGACCGAGGTGCCGCCGGTGGGTCCGCCGGTCCGGACGGGCGACGACGACGAGTCGTTCCTCGACGTGCTGATCCCGTCCGTGCGGGGATGCGGCGACGCGCAGCGGGCACGGGACGCGGAGCGGCTGCTGTGGTCCGCGCAGTATCTCGGCGACGTCAACCTGCTCCGGGGCGAGCTGGTCGAGCCGGCCGCGGAAGTGCGCACGGCCCGACGGCGTCCGCTCTGGGCGCGCTGACGCTACGAAGCAGCGATCGTGGTGCCCAGCGCAACGAGCGCCGCCCCGCCCGCGCGATCGATCCGCCGGGCGACTCGGGCACTGGTCAGCCAGCGCCGGCCGCGCAGCGCGAGCCAGCACACGACCGTCCACCACACCACGCCGACCGCGATGACGATCGCGCTGAGCAGGAGGGTCTGCGGCGCGATCGCCCGGTGCGGGTCGACGAACTGCGGCATGAGCGACAGGAAGAACAGCACGGCCTTCGGATTGGACACGTTGCAGAGGAAGCCGCGCCACCATGCCGCCCGGGCGAGCGCCGGGCGCGCAGGTCCGGCCGGCGCGTGGCCGTGCGACGCGAGGAGCCGGACGCCCAGGAAGATCAGCCACGCGGCGCCCGCGATCCGCAGCGTCTCGAACGCGACCTGCGAGGACGCGACGAGCACCGACAGGCCGAGCACCGCGGCGGACGTGTGGACGGCGAGCCCGCACAGCACGCCGACCGCCGTCCAGAAGCCGGCCCTCGCCGAGCGCAAAGCGGCGGTGCTGACGACCACGAAATCAGGGCCCGGCACCATATAGGTCACGAGCAGGATGCCGAGGAACGCCGGAAAGTTCGTCATAACGTCAACTCTCGGGGTTGCCGCAGTCCGACGCAGTGATCGTCGTTGTATTTTCGACGAATGCGTCCGAACGTCGAACTCGATTCGATCGACCGTCAGCTGCTGGCCATGCTGCAGAAGGATGGCCGGCGGGCAGTCAAGGATCTCGCCGCCGACCTGAACGTCGCCCCGTCGACCTGCGCCGAGCGGATGCGCGGCCTACTGCGCCGAGGCGTCATATCGGGCATCCACGCGAAGCCGGACCTGGCCGCGCTCGGCCGCTCGGAGCAGGCTCTGCTCGGGATCCGGGTGCGTCCGCACTCACGCGAGCTGCGTGACGGCCTGGTGCAGGCGATGCTCGCGCGTCTCGAGGTTCTGGCCGTCTACCACGTGTCGGGCAACGACGACCTACTCGTGCACATCGCGGTGCCGGATACCTCGGCGATGCGCGACTTCGTCCTCGACCGGGTCACCAGCCGTCCCGAGGTCGTCGCCGTGCAGAGCTATCTGATCTTCCAGGAGTGGCGCCAAGATGTGATCGAACCGCTCGCACCGTGATCAGGCCGCCCACTCGGTGCCGAAGGGGGCTAGTGTCAAGGCTATGCCGGCGGACTTGGAACAACAGATCCTGAACTTCCTGCAAGCGATGAAGATCGACGACAGGCCGGCCACCTTGGGTGACCTGGCCCGCCGATTCGGCGCCAGCAAGGACGTCATCTCCCGATGCGCGCGGCACATGGTCGACGCCGGGCTTGCGCAGCCGTCGATGATGACGATCCACGACACGAGCAAGCTGCACGGGCTGCTTCCGCAGCCTGTCGTACGCACGCCGTAGGCGCCCGATCTCATAGCGCGTCCGCGGAGGTTGCACTTCCGCGGCTATTGGTACGCCCTGTGCGCGGCTGCTGCGCCGGCAAATGCCCTCGCGGAGCGTGCCGCATGGCCAAACCACCGCGAACGTCCCTGGACGTGGACGACCCCGTCCACCAAGCGGGAGGGATGCCAGGTAGACGGGGCGCGACCGTGATGTTACGACGCGTGGCAGCCATGCGCTAGATGTCACGGACACTCATCTCTAAGTCAGATCTGAAAATGCGCCCCGACTGCCGATATCCGGCTTCCCCGGGCGTGTCGACCATCCGACGACGCGGACTTTCCGGCCGTTTCGGCCTGGAATGCGGCCTCAGCGTTCGCTTCTCACTGACTGGTCGGTCAAGTTCGGTCGCATCGTGCCGATAGGACCCAAGACGATCACAGCAGCCATGGGCGATATGTCATGAGGAGCGCACCGGTGTACGCAACAACCGAACAGTCACGAGTCGGCGCCTGGCACGTGGCGCGATGAAGGCGCCGACGACGTGGCGGGGACTGCGCTACAGGTATCGGCTGATGGCGGCGATGCTCGTCGTGTCACTGCCGATGATGGTCGTGCTGGCGGTACTGCTGACCACCAAGGCATCGTCCAGCCTCACCGACGCGGCGCAGCGCAAGGGCATCGGCGTGGCCCGTGCGGTGACGCTGCGGGTCGAGGACTGGCTCTCCGAGCGACGCGAGAGCTTGAAGGTGATCGCGCAAACGTCCGCCGGCCGGCTGAGCTCGCCGGCGACCGCCGCCGAGCTGGCGAAGATCGACAAGACCTATAGCGACTACTCGCTGCTCCAGATCACCGACCTGACCGGAAAGGTGAATGCCACCAGCCGGCCCGGCGTCAGCGTCGCGACCACTGGGCAGCCGTGGTTTCGGACCGTCGCGGCCGGGCATTCGGTCGTGACCTCACCGGTGCTGCGTGATGGTCGAGTGCAGTGGATCCTGGCCGAACCGGTCCGCGGCGACGGCGGCCGCGTGCAAGGCGTGGCGATCGCAGACCTCGACCCGACGATTCTCGGCGAGCTGCTCAACCCAGAGCTGGACAACGGCGATGCGGTCGTGGTGGTCGACAACCAGCACCGGTTGGTCTACGACACGGCAATGGGCAAGGTCGCCGACGATGCGGCCCTCGTCGCGGCCGGAGCGTTCAGCACCACGATCGACAACTCGGCGACTCGGCAGGCCACCGCGAGCGCCGAGCCGGGCACGGCTCGCTTCACCGACTCGACGGGTCGTCGGCTGATCGGCGGCTATGACGTCGTCGAAGACCTGAACTGGGTGCTGATCGCCCAGCAGCCGGCGAGCGTCGTGCTGGCGCCGGTGACCAGCCAACGCAATCGGGCCATCCTCGTCGTCAGCCTCGCCGCCGTCATCGCCATCGTCGCGGCCTTGGCGTTCGGCATCCGCGAGGGCCGCAAGTTGCGTGGCCTGGCCGACGAGACGTCCAACGCCGGGCTCGAGGTGAACTCGGCCGCCGCCGAACTTTCCGCATCGTCGGACGAGCTGGCCGCGACGACGACGCAGCAGAGCGCGTCGGTCACCCAGACGACTGCGGCCACCGAGGAGCTGGCTCGCGCGTCGGCCAGCATCGCCGAGACCGTCGACGAGGTCGCGCGGCAGACTGCCGAGACGCGCGACAGCCTCGAACAGGCCGAGGCCGACGTCACCCTCTCCGGCGAGCGGACGCTCGCGCTGGCCGGCCGGATCAACGACATCGACCGTCTGCTCGAGCTGATCAACGACATCGCCGACCAGACCAACCTGCTCGCACTCAACGCCGCCATCGAGGCGGCACGAGCCGGCGAGAACGGGCTCGGCTTCGCCGTGGTCGCCGACGAGGTCCGCCGCCTCGCCGAGCGATCGAAGGTGTCCGCCGCGGAGATCGCCGACATCGTCACGGCCGTCCAGGGCGAGACCAATGCGACGGTCATGGCGATGGAGACCGGCGCCAAGCAGATGCATCAGGGCCTCGCCCTGCTGGCGGCCGTCACCGACGCCAACGACCAGGTCCGGTTGACCACCCAGCAGCAACGGTCGGCCACGGTCCAGGTCGTCGAGACGATGGAACAGCTCACCGACTCGAGCAGGCAGGTCTCCGCGACTGCCCAGCAGATCGCTGCCGCTGCGGGCAGCCTGGCCGATCTGGCCGGCAACCTCGAAACGTCGGCTGCCGCGGCGAAGGAACGTTACTGACATGGCAGCGCGGCGATGACCGTCGACGCGACCGTGCTGGTCGCCGACGACTCGCTGCTGATCCGCGCGGTCGTCCGTGCCGGTCTGGAGGCGTACGGGTACCGCGTCACCGAAGCGGACGACGGCCCGGCCGCTATCGAGCAGTGCCGGCGGCACGCCCCCGACGTGGTGCTGCTCGACATCGAGATGCCCACCCTGAACGGCCACCAGGTGCTGGCCCAGCTCAAGAGCGACCCGGAGCTCAAGGACATCCCAGTCGTCTTCCTCACGATCCGTACCGGGGTCGGTGACGTCGTCGACGCGCTGCGCAGCGGCGCGCACGACTACCTCAGGAAGCCGTTCGAGCCGGACGAGCTGGTGGCCCGTGTAGGCGCCGCCTTGCAGGTCAAGCGACTGCAAGACCAGCTTCGCGAGCGCAACACCTTGCTGGAGCAGATGAACCGCACGGACACGCTCACCGGCCTCTACAACCGTCGGCATCTCGAGGAAGAGCTCACCAGGCAGCACCTCGACGCCAGCCGGCACGGCGATCCGATCGTGTTGCTCCTGCTCGATCTCGACCAGTTCAAGCGGGTCAACGACACGTACGGCCACCCCGCCGGCGACCTCGTGCTGTGTGAATTCGCCCGTCGGCTGCGCGAGCAAGTCAGAGCCGGCGACACGGCCGGCCGATGGGGCGGCGAGGAATTCCTCGTCATCCTGCCCAGGACCGACCTCGCGGGCGCGATGCAGCTCGCCGAGCGGATCCGCGTCGCCACGGCCGACTCGCCGATCGTCGTCGGCGGCGACAGCATCGACGTGACGGTGAGCGGCGGATGCGCCATTGGCCCGGCGGACGCGCCGGGCGAGCTCGTCCGGCTGGCCGATGCGCGGATGTACGCGGCCAAGCGGGCCGGCCGGAACCAGATCATCAGCGCGACACCGGCCGAGCGGAGCTAGCGTCGCGACCGGGCGGATATCGTCGCAAGCATGGATCTCGATCTGGCGCGGGACGTCCTGCGCGCACAACATCACGCCGTGCTGTCCACCGTACGACCCGACGGCCAGCCGCAGATGTCGCCCGTGCTGGCCGTTGTCGACGACGAGGGCTACGCCGTGATCAGCACCCGGGAGACCGCGTACAAGGTGCGCAACCTTCGGCGCGATCCGCGGGCCTGGCTGTGCTCACTGCCGGACGCCTTCTTCGGCGGTCAGTGGGTCCAGGTCGAGGGCGCGGCGCACATCGTGTCGTTGCCCGAGGCGATGGACGGGCTGGTCGCCTACTACCGGGCGGCCTCCGGCGAGCATCCCGATTGGGACGACTACCGGCGGGCGATGCTGCGCGACAAGCGTTGCCTGGTCCGGATCCGGATCGAGCGCGCCGGCCCCGATCGCGAAGGCTGAGGCGGCGAGGCTCAGCCGTCGAGGGCGACGAAGTCGCTGACCCGGAACAGGCGCAGGATCTGGCGACGGACGATTCCGAACCCGGCGCGGGTCTCGTCGTGATAGATCCGGGGCGACCCGGAGTGCAGCGTCCGGCCTCTGGTCACCACGTCGAGTTCTCCGGCGGCCAGGACGTTCTTGACCCAGTCGCTCTGCGAGCCGTAGAACAGCCCGATCACCGGGCCGTTCGCCGCGGGGAAGACCGCAACCGGTGTGCGATAGGTGCGGCCGGACTTGCGTCCGCGATGGACGACGACGCCGAGGCCCGGCATGCGTGGCGCGACGCGCAGCAGCAGCCGATTGATGCCGACCCGGTTCAGGCGTGCCATCGGTCGAGGCATCGGCATCGTCGGCTCCGTCCACTCGCGACAATGTGCAGATAGGCCTGCTACGGCCTGCCAATCGGCACATTGTCGCGCGGTCGCGGGTCGTCGGCGTGCTCGATCAGGGCCGGCTGGCGATTCACTGCGCTGGAATGCAACTGCCAGGGGACGCTGGTGACCATCACCCCGGGCTCGAAGAGCAGGCGCGCCTTGAGCCGCAACGCGCTCTGGTTGTGCAGCAGCTGCTCCCACCAGCGGCCGACCACGTACTCGGGGACGAACACCGTGACGACGTCGCGCGGGCTCTCCCGGCGCAGGCCGCGCACGTACTCCAGTACCGGCCGGGTGATCTCGCGATACGGCGATTCGAGAATGACCAGGGGGACGTCGAGGTCGTGCTCGTCCCATTGCCGCAGCAGGTCGGCGGTGTCAGCCTCGTCGATCTGGATGGTCAGCGCCTCGAGCGTGCTGGGACGCGTCGCCTTGGCGTAGGAGATCGCGCGCAGCGTCGGCAGGTGCAGGCGGGAGACGAGGACGACCGCGTGATTGCGGGACGGCAGTACGGGCTTCTCGCCCCGAGGAAGCTCGAGCTCGCGGCTGATGGCGTCGTAGTGGCGGCGGATCGACTTCATCATCGCGAAGATCGCGATCATGGCGATGATGGCGATCCACGCACCCTGCACGACCTTTGTCGCAAGGACGATCACCAGCACCACTGCCGTCGAGATCGCGCCCACGATGTTGATGACTCGCGATACGCGCATGCGGGAGCGCCGCTCGTGCGGTGCTGACGGGATCGACCGGTTCCAGTGCCGGACCATGCCTGCCTGGCTCAGCGTGAAGCTGGTGAACACGCCGATGATGTAGAGGTGGATCAGCTTGTCGACGTTGGCGTCGAACCCGATGATCAGCGCGACGCTGAACGCGCCGAGCAGCAGAATGCCGTTGCTGTACACGAGCTTGTCGCCGCGGTTGTGCATCTGCCGCGGTAGGTAGCGATGCTCGGCCAGGATCGACGACAACACCGGGAAGCCGTTGAAGGCCGTGTTCGCGGCAAGGACGAGGATGCCCGCGGTCGCCGCCTGGTAGAGGTAGAAGAGGAACGCGTGACTGCCGAACACCGCGGCAGCGATCTGCGAGATCACCGACGGGTTACCGCTTTCCTGAGCGCGTGCCTTGAGGTGCAGCGCGAGGACGGTGATGCCCACGAACATCGTCACCGACAGGACACCCATGATCGCCAGCGTGTTCGCGGCGTTGCGGGCCTTCGGCCGGCGAAATGACGGCACGCCGTTGCTGATCGCCTCGACGCCGGTGAGCGCCGTGCAGCCCGAGGCGAACGCCCGCAGGATGAGCAGCAGCGTGAAGATCCCGCCGACGTGAACGGTGCGGTGCAGCTGGTCCGCGGCGGTCGACGCGTCCGGCAGATTGCCGGTGAGCCCGCGGGCCGTCCCGACGATGAACATCAGGTAGGTCAGCGAGACGAACGTGTACGTCGGGATCGCGAACGCTCGGCCGGACTCCTTGACGCCGCGCAGATTCGCCAGCGTCAGCAGCACCACGAATCCCACGGCCAGCGCGACGGCGTGCTTCTGCAGGCCGGGCGCGGCGCTGGTGATGCCGACGACGCCGGCGACGACCGACACGGCGACCGTCATCACGTAGTCGACGAGCAGCGCGGCCGCCGCAGTCAGCGCGGCGTTCTCGCCGAAGTTGTCGAGGCTCACGGCGAACGCGCCGCCTCCGCTGGGATAGGCGCGGCAGGTCTGCCGGTAGGACAGGATGACGATGACGAGCAGCGCCGCGATGATCGCGGCTACCCACTTGGAGAAGGCCAGGTAGGCGGCGCCGCCCGAGGCCAGGACGAGGACGATCTCTTCCGTCGCGTAGGCAACTGACGAGAGCGGGTCGGACGCGAAGATCGGCAGGGCCAGCCACTTCGGGAGCAGCGTCTCGTGCAGCTGCTGGCTGCGCAGCGCCCGTCCGACGAGGAGTCGCTTGACGGCGCCGGGACCGGTCATCGAACGGGTCGTAGGACGCGGCGAATGTGCACGTCTTCGACGGTAGGAACTGGCGCGCTCGCGAGCCGTCAGCGCGGCATCAATATCGCCCGGCCATGCGCAAGGAAAACGTCAAGACGGCCTGCTCGGCAGTGCAACGAGGGTCGACTGGACGGTGATGCCTCGCCGACGAATCGACCCGGTGGACGCGGCTTTCGTCCTGCCCGTCGCGTTCGCCGGCATGCTGCTCATCGGCGTTATCGCGGTAGCCGGGCACCTGCATGGCGGGCCCGTGCTGGTGCTCACGAGCGTTCTGATCGCCGCGACCGCACTCGTCGCGGAGCCGCTCGCCGCAGGACCGCTCGCGGCGGTCGGCTGGTTCACGGTGGCCGGCTTCTCGCGTGCTCCGTACGGCGATCTGCAGGCAGCGGGGGGCGTCCACGCCGGCGTCGTCCTCGCCGGGGGCGCGGCCGGGGCGGTCGGCGTCGGCACACTCGGCCGCCGGATTCGCAGGCGCGGCACACTGGATGCCGTGACGACCGAGCGCAACCCCCGATTCGGCTGGAGCCTGCGCATCCGGCCGTCCGCGATCAGCCGCCGCCGGCTGCTCGCCGGGCTGGGCGTGGCCGCGAGCGCGCTGCCGGCAGTCACCGCGGCGCTCGCGGCGGCACGACCGCACCTTGCACTCGTCGACGACCTGCTGTTCTACCTCGTCGTCGTGATCGCGGTGACGATCATCGGAGGGTTCTGGCCCGCGGTGGCCGCCGCCGTTGCGGCCGGCCTGCTGCTCAACTGGTACTTCACCCCGCCGGAGCACACCTGGACGATCGAGGCACCGGCGAACATCCTGGCGCTGCTGCTGTTCGTCACGATCGCCGTCACCGTCAGCAGCATCGTGCACGTATCGGCGCGGCGCAGCGCGCTCGCCGCCGAGCGGGCGAACGAGGCCGCGATGCTGCTTGCCCTCGCCCGCACGGTGCTTGGCGGCGACGACAGCCCGCAAGCCGTGCTCGACCACCTCACCGCATCACTCGGGTTCGGCGCGGAACTTCGCGAACGCGCCGGCGGCAAGTGGGTTCGCGTCGCGGCGACGTCATTCGAGGACGGCAATCCCGTGCACGTTATCCCGGCCGGGCCCGACCTGCGGCTGCTCGTGCAGTCCACCGCCGGCGGCCGGGTGCTGGACGGCTACGCCGCGCAGGCCGCGGCGGCGTTCGAGCGCCAGCGGCTGCGGATCCAGGCCGGCCAGGCCGAAGCGCTGGCGGAGGGCAACCGCATGCGCACGGCGCTGCTTACCGCGGTCAGCCATGATCTGCGCACTCCGCTCGCGGCGGTGAAGGCGGCGGTGACGACCCTGCGCCAGACGGACGTCACATGGAGCCCCGAGGACGAGGCTGCGTTGCTGGCCACGATCGAGGAGGGCGCCGACCGCCTCGACTCGCTGATCGCCAACCTGCTGGACATGAGCCGCATCCAGACCGGCGCCCTGCAACCGTTCATGCGCCCGACCGCCCTGGACGAGGTCGCCCCGCTCGTCACCCGCGGCCTCGACGGCGGTGAGCGCCTGCTGCTCGCGATCCCCGACGCACTGCCGCTGCTTGCCACCGATCCAGGACTGCTCGAGCGTGCCCTGGCGAACCTCGTCGCGAACGCGCTGCGCTACTCACCGGCGGGCCGCCCGCCGACCCTGGCGGCCGCCGCCACGGGTGACACGGTCACGGTCTCGGTCATCGACCACGGCCCTGGCATCGCGCCGGATCAGCGCGAGCGCGTCTTCGAGCCGTTCCAGCAACTGGGCGACCAGCGCGCGGCCGGCGGCGTCGGGCTCGGCCTTGCCGTCGCGAAGGGGTTTGTCGACGCGGTCGGCGGTCGGATCACCGCGACGACGACGCGTGGCGGCGGGCTGACGATGCGCGTAGACCTACCTGTCGCGGCAGCGACCCGCGACGCGGCGGGCGCCCGGCCGTGACCCGCGTGCTCGTCATCGACGACGAAGCGGCTCTGCTGCGCGCGTTGCGGATCAACCTCGTCGCCCGCGAATACACCGTCAGCACCGCGTCGGACGGCGCGTCCGGACTCGCGGCGATGGCACGCGACCACGCCGATGTCGTCATCGTCGACCTCGGCCTGCCGGACATGGACGGCACCGAGGTGATTCGCGGGATCCGCGGCTGGTCGAGCGCGCCGATCATCGTCTTGTCGGCGCGCGGTCAGGAGACGCAGAAGGTCGAGGCGCTCGACGCCGGCGCCGACGACTACGTCACCAAGCCGTTCGGCATGAACGAGCTGCTCGCCCGGCTACGTGCGGCCACCCGGCGGGCCACCCCCGGAGCGGACGAGCCCGTCGTGGACGCGGTGGACTTCACCGTCGACCTCGCCGCCAAGCGGGTCACCCTGCGCTCCGGCGCGCAGGTGCGCCTGACGCCCACCGAATGGCAGCTGCTCGAAATGCTGGCCCGGCATCGCGGGCGCCTCGTCACCGGCCGGCAACTCCTGCAGGAGGTATGGGGCCCGAACTACGAGACCGAGACGCACTACCTGCGCGTCTACATGGCCCAGCTGCGCCGCAAGCTCGAACCCGACCCGTCGCGTCCGAAACACCTGCTCACCGAACCCGGCATGGGCTACCGGATGACGGAGGGCTGAGCCCGTGGCGCGGCGACGGCTTCCCCTCCGAAATCGCCATCCGGCGTCCGAAAAACCCGTAATACCAGCGGGGAAGCTGAGCCGAGCGCCTATCCGCAGGAGCCGACCGCTAGCGCAGGAATCCAGCGGCGGGCAGGTGGGCGGCTGCGATCTCGTCGGCGACCAGACCGGCGATGACGGCCGAGCCGTACGGGTTGAAGTGCGTGGCGTCGGTAGGCACCGCCTGCGTGCCGACGTAGAGCTGCCACGAGTCGGTCGGCCCGAGTCGCTCCATCAGCGCCTGGCTGTCGGCCGTGAGGTCGAGCAGCGGTGCGCCCAACTCGGCGGCGACGTCGCGCATGACGGCGGGCAGGTCGACGCCGACGTTGTTCACGACGCGGCCGGTCGGCGTGATCGTCCCGTCCGCCGCGAAGAGGTGCCGAACGGGCGGCGTGACCAGCACGGCCAGCCCACCGCGCGCCCGGACGCCGTCGACGAGCGCGGTGAGGTTCGCCCGGTAGTCGGCCTCGGTCGTGGTCTTGTCGTTGTGCGCCAGCTGGATGAGCACCTCGTCGTCCGGACGGATCAGCGGCGCGAGCGTCGCGAACAGCGCTGAGTCGGCCAGCCAGCTGACCGTGCTCGATCCCGACACGGCCCAGTTCGCGACGCTGATGCCGGCGCGGAAGTCCTGCGGCAGCGCCTGCGCCCAGCCGCGCTTCGGGCCGAACAGCCAGTCGGCGGCCGTCGAGTCACTGACCACGAACAGGCGCGGTGTGTGCGGGAGCGGTAGCACCTGGATGCCGGCGAGGGCCGGGGAGTCGCCGGTCAGGTAGATCTGCAGGCCCGACGTGCCCGCGCCTTCCTGCCCGTCCGGCATGCTCTCCGGCGTGCGCACGTCCACGGTCACGGAGCGGACGGCGACCTCGCCCGCCGCGGTGGCCACCGGCGCGAGCGCAACCCGGCGCGCCTCGACCTGCGCGCCGGTGTCGGCCGCCGCGGTGCGGCTGCCCAGGGCGAGCCGCAGCTCGTAGTCGCCGGGCGGCACGTCGAACGTGCAGACCAGCCCGGTCGCGTCCGGCTCGGAGGTGCATTCGGGAGGCAGTCCCGGTAATGGGTCCGCTCCGGCGATGGCCGGCGTGAGGAACATGGATGCCGCGAGCGCTGCGGCGAGCATCAGCCTCACGGCGCCTCCCCCGGGGCGATGGCGAGCAGGAAGATGATCGCGAGGCCACGCTGTGCCGCGTCGTTCGTGCCGAAGTCGTGCAACGGGATCTCGTCGACCGGCTCGGCGACCGCATTGCCCCCGACCTGCACCGCAGCGGGCCACGGCCGCCCGGCCGGATCGTTCAGGAACGCGGCCCAGCCGCGCTGCCGGATCGTCGCATCGCCGAGCTGCTCGCCGGCCCAGGCCGTCATCCGCGAGTAGATCGTCCCGAACACCTGCGGGTTGAAGTCGCGGCCGTAGCGGGCGATCTTCTCCGCCGACGGCGCCTGGACGTAGCGGCAGAAGTCCAGCAGCGTCTGCCGAAACTCCGGGACGTCCACGAGATCGAGCGTCTCCCACAGGATCTGCTCGCCGAGGAAGGCCATCGCGAGGTTGTAGCCGCCGGTGAAATCGCCCTTGGTGAAGTTGACGATGTGCCCGGTCGCCGGGTCGAAGCCGACTGCGCCGCCGGCCTCGCCGGTGAACAGCCCGGCCGGCAGCGCGGCGATGTCGCGCATCCCGGTGACGATCAGGTCGCGCCACTTCGTGTCACCGGTGCGTTCCCACTCGGTCAGCCAGTTGCTGACGAGCGCGTACCAGTCCGGCCCGATCCGCACGCGGGCCGGCGCGAGAGTCTGCGGCGGCAGCACCTCGCGCAGCGGGTCGATGCTCAGCAACGTCTGGTCGACCTGCAACGAGCTGTGCATGAGGTCGCCCTGCCACTCGTCCGCGGTCAGGTAGTACGAGAACCGCTTGGTGAACGACTCGCTGACCCGCGCCTCCTTCGCGCCGTCGCCCCAGTGCATGACGTTGTGCCGCGAACCCAGCCCGGCGAAGCGTCCGCTGTGGTGGACGTCGACCTCGCTGACGTGCTGGGTCATCGCCCGAGCAAGGCGGAACGTGGCGGGGTCGCCCGAGCGCAGGAACGCGTACCAGAGCATCGCGTCCGTGCCGAGTTCGGCGTTGTCCCAGGCGAAGCCGCCGACGTCGTAGCGCCAGGTGTGCCGGTCGCTGTCGTAGGTGTGCATGACGTCGCCGTAGTGCCAGAAGCCGTACCACTCGCGCTCGTCGACCTGGCCGCGGTAGAACGTGACGTCGCGCGCGATGGAGTCCTCGAGCGTGGCGCGCGCGGACGTGCTGCGGTCGGGCAGGCTCCACCGGCCGAAGACGCCCGCGCCGCGGTACCAGGCGGCCGGCGCGACGACCTGCGGCTGTGCGGTGAGCGTGGTCGACAGCGCGGTGATCGTGTCGCGCGACGGCGTCGCGTCCAACGCCCACAGCTGCATGTCGGTCGAGCGGGCCACGCCCTGCGGTGTGGAGAATCCTTCCTGGACGTCCTCGTAGGACAGGTCCAGCCCGTGCGCCACCGTGTCGTAGTGGCGTAGATCCATTGCCCCGCCCAGAGGCGACCACGACCACAACGTGACGGTGGCGCTGTCGGTACTCGCGGCGCGGACGTCCAGCGAGCGCGGGAAGCGCTGCCAGAAGTCCCTTATGCCGACGCCCAATCCGCCGCTGACCCCGCCGACGTAGCCGAACCCCGAGGCGCGACTGCCGTGACCGGCGTGCTTGAGCCAGCTGCCCTCGGACGTCGTGCGCTTCCACACCGCGAAGTGGTCCGGGGATTCCTGGAAGATCGTGAAGTCGTTCCACAGCGCGAGGTCCTGGTAGCCGGCCTGCACCTGGGCCGACCACTGCGATACCGGCGGCGTCGCGACGCCCGCGACCTGCGCGGCACGTACTGCGGCGCCGGGGTCGCGCCGCAGCCCGGTCAGCACGCGCACCGGCTCGCCCCAGATGCCACCGGACGCGGTGCCGAAGCGGACGTGCCGGTTGTGCGCCTCGTCGGTCATCGGTACGGCGAGTTCGAGGCCGAGCCCGCGGACGAAGTCGTGGTCGGTGTCCGCGTCCCAGATGAAGCCGTGCACCAACCGGATCGACTCGTCGCCTGCGCCGAGGTAGACGCGCAGCGTCCACGGCAGGATCGCCCGGCCGCTCTGGCTGCCGTTGACGCGGTACCGGCCGGTCACCTTCACCACTGCGCGCACCGGGCCGGACTGCTCGATCTCGACGCCGTCGATGACGCCGGCCCACGACGTCTGGGTCGCCGCGCTGTCGTCGTCGGGGCGGTTCTGCAGCAGCAGCACGAGCCGGCCGTTCTGCGCCGTCGTGCGTGTGCCGCGCGAGATCGAGCGGATCACGATATTGCCGGACGTGGCGAGCCGGACGTCGACCACGCCGTTGGCCAGTCGCACCTCCGAACCGCTGCGGGTCGCGGTCACCGGCGCCGGCGGCGCGGCGGGCGTACCGGGGGCGAGCCTGAACCCGGCCGCCAGGGCGGATGAGCCGATCGCGTGCCCCGTCCACTTGAGCGTGCCGTCCGGCCAGGACGCCAGCGGCCACGACTGCACGGCGACCGCGCTGCCGTCGTCGGCCTGCAGCGCGAACGTACTGTCCTTCGGCAACTGCCCTTTCGGCCACGGGACGCCCCAGGTCGCGCCCGTGGTGGCTGTTGGCTTGCCATCCAGCCAGTGCAGGTCGACGCCGTCGGCGACGTCGGCCGCGGCGCCTGGGGCTGCGGAGGCGGTGCGGCCCGGGACGAGTGCGACCGCCGCCGCGGCCGCGGACGCACCGGCGAGGAAGTTGCGGCGGCTGACTTGGGGCATTGGGGCGTCTCCGATGGTTGCTGGTTAGGGCCGGCGCATTGCGGCCGCGATCCCGCGCGCCCGCCCGCCGTTTGCACTGAACTGGATGAGGACGTCGGAGGCGGCGCCGCCCTGTGCGGCGCCGACCGTCACCTCGGCCGTGGCCGATCCGCCAGGCGGGATGGCAGCGGCGACCGGGACCGGGAACTTGTTCGGATCACGTCCCGCGACGGCCGGCCCGGGATCGGACCCGGCACGGCGCGGATCACGCCAGCCGACCGCGTTCAGCCGGACGTCGTTCGCCGCGCCAGTCCCGGTGTTCGTGACGGTGAGCCGCCAGGTCGCACTGCTCGCGTCGTTCGCCACGAGCACCGCGCTGCCGGTGAGCTGCGCGGCCGGTGGCGGCGCACCCTCGTCCACTTGCAGGACGAGGGTGTCCCATCCTGGCCCGGTGCCGGCCGCACTCGCCGAGCCGTGCGTGAACGTCACGGTGTTCGCGCCGGCCACGAGCAACGAAGCGGGGAACGACACCGTCGACAGCCGCGGGAAGCCGCTGCGGTCGGCCTGGCGCGCGATCGTCGAGTCGTTGTTGGGCGGCAGCGTCCCGGTGATGTCGGCCGTGTTGCCGTTCACCGCCACGGTCGGTCGGCCGCCTGCCTGCATGGCGGTGGACACGGTCAGGTACGCAGTGCCGCTGTATGCCCGGTCGAGCGTGAACGAGACCGTCCATACGCCGGCGTTGGTTTGCGCGTAGTACCAGCTCTCAGGTTCCCAGTCGGCGCCGACGGTGAACGTCAGGTTGGCCGGGATCTGTGCGGGCTTCTCGTACGCGCGCGGCATCGGCTTGGCGGGCGACCCGGTGGCCAGTGCGAACTCGCCTGCCGTGCGGTCGGCCCGGCCGATCTGCCACAGGAACGTCCCGTGCGCGCCGGGCGTCCAACTGATCTCGCCGAGGTTCTGCAAGGCGCCGTGGACGACGATGCCGGTCTGCTTGTACTGGTCGGTGACCGATCCCTCGGCGGCGAATGCGTAGAGCGTGTACGTGCCCGGAGTGGTGGCGCCGGGCTGCCAGGCAGGGGGGATTCCTGGCAGCCGGAAGTTCCCGTCCGCGTCGGTCCTCACGAAGTAGGTCGGCTCGTGGATGGTGTAGACGTCGGTGACGTCCTGCGTCGACAGCACGATCCAGTGCCCGGCAGCCGGCCGCCCGTCGGTGAGCTTGAGTCGGCCGGTGACGAGCGTCCGCTCGGTCGGCCACAGGTCGTCGGCGATCCAGTCCGCGCCGCCGCGGTTCTCGGCGATCTCGGCCCGCGCAACCGCGGCTGCGTCGGCGATGAGCGCGTCCGGATCTGCGGGATCGCCGGTCGTGACGTGGGTGAACCACGGGCCGTAGAGGCGGCGGTAACCGGCAGGCAGCGCGTAACTGGGCAGGCCGTAGTGGTTGGCGCCGAAGTAGTTCAGGATCAGCGCGTCCTGGTGGATCGCGAGATCCTGGTGCTGGGGGCCGACCCCGTAGAAGGCACAGAGCGTGTCCGCCGTGACCCCGCCGAGCGGCGTCAGCCAGACACCGAAGCCGTGGCCGTAGTGGCCGAACATCGGGTTCTCGTGGTGGTAGAGGCTCCAGTTGTACTTCGTGTAGACGGTGCCGGGTGGCAGGCCGCCGGCGTTGCTGTCCGGCGAGGGCAGGTTCGGGTTGTTGACGCCGTCGATGCGCCACGTCTCGTCCTGCACCGACTGCTGCGTCGCGAGGTAGGCGTACGTCGGCTGCTGACCTTTGCCGTGTTCCCAGTTGTAGCAGTGGTCGAGGATGCTGCGGTCCCAGCGCGCGTTCATGCGCACCTCGTTGATCGAGGTTGCCTCGACGGCGGTCAGGATGTCGTAGCCGTACAGGCCGCGCTTGCCGGCACGCATGATCAGGTGGTGCTCGTGCTGCAGCGGCGTGCTGGTCGTGTCGACGAACGCCACCTCGACGAGCTGCGGCGTGACGCGCAGGACGCGTACCTCGGAGCAGACCAGCCGGGTACGCCCGCCGCCCGCGTCGATGTAGAACGAGTGCTGGCGGTCCGGGTCACGTGGCTCGACGCCGTTGAGGTTGTGGGCGAGTTCCACGCCGTCGACGACGACCGACCGGGCGGTGATCGAGACGTCGGTCCAGCCGGTGACGATGCCGCCCGCGGCGTCGTCGCGGCCGAACGTGAAGCGGATCAGGTCGTTGTCGAGCACGAGCGCGTCGACATCGTCGGGAAACGCGTAAGTCCCGGCCTGCGCGGCCGTGCCGTTGATCAGGACCGTGACCGGGGTCGACGGTTGCGCGGGCGGTTCGGCCGCTGCCGCCGTGCCGCTGGTCGCGGTCCAAGCGGCGACCGTCGACGCGCCCAGCAAGGTGAGCGCTGAGCGCCGGCTGATCTCGCCACGCCGCCGATCCGTTCCGGTCTGGTCACTCTCGGCGTCCACGGATCTGTCGCGGCTGACATCCATTACACGCGCTCCCGTCGATCGGCTGCACGAAGGTGCGGCGCCCGCGCTGGCCGTCGCGGGCGAACGGCATCCGGGCTGATGGGGACGGGCCGAAAGCTATTCGGGAATGCGCTTTCCGTCAAGCCTCAAACGTGCTTGGATAGCGTTTGCCGAGATTGCTTGACGGCATGTTGGGCGGCACGTATGTTGCCTGAACCGATTCAAGCATCATGCCCGCGGGGCCGCTCAGGCCAGCCGTCGGGAAGGAGGACGCGATGACAGGACGACCGTTCCGGCTCGGGGCCTGTGGGGTGCTTGCCACCGTCGCTGTCACGCTCGCCGGCGTGCTGACGGCGTGCAGTTCGAGTCATAGCGGAAGCCTGCGTTTCGTCTGGTGGGGCAACGACGACAGGGCTAAGGCGACGCAGCAGGCGGTCGCCCTGTTCGAGAAGGCAAATCCGAAGATCAAGGTGCAAGTCGAGTTCAGCGCGTACCCCGCGTACGTGCAGAAGCTGACGACCGAGATCGCGGGCGGCGCGTCGCCGGACCTGATCCAGGTCGACCGCCCGACGTTCGGCGAGTACCAGCACAAGCACGTGCTGGTCGACCTGAGCAAGTACGTCGGCAAGACCCTGCACCTGGACAAGATGCCGCCCGAGCTGGTCGCGGGCGGCAAGGCTGACGGCGGCCAGTACGCCGCGCCGGCCGGGCAGACGACGCAGATGGTCGCCTACGACGCCGACAAGTTCGCGAAGGCCGGCGTGACCGTGCCGAGCGAGGGCTGGACGTGGCAGGAGTTCACGACCGACATGGAGAAGGTCGGCGCCGCGACCGGCACCGCGGGAACCACCGACTTCGGCTGGGCCGTCGACTGGTTCGACTCGTGGCTGCACACGCGTGGCAAGCAGCTCTACACCGATGACGGCCAGCTCGGCTTCACCGCGGACGACCTCACCGCGTTCTGGACGATGACCGGCGAGATGCGCTCGTCCTACACGAGCGGCAAGGTAGCAGCCGCTCCACTGCCGAGCGACAACCCCGGCGCGGATCAGTCCGGCATGGCCGCGTTGCCGCCGGTGTTCTTCGCGGTGTCCAAGCAGTCCAAGCACAAGGACGACGCGGTCAAGTTGATGGACTTCCTGATCAATGACCCGGCGGCGGGCAAGGTGCTCGGCGCGACCCGTGGGCTGCCGGCGAACCTGGACGTTCGCTCGCAGGTCTGCGCTTCGGCCGACCCGGGGAACAAGGCGGTGTGCGATTACGAGACGACCGTGAAGGCCAAGATCGGCCCGTCGTCCGGGTGGCTCTGGCCGAGCGGCTCGTCGGCGATCAAGACCGACTTCCAGAAGGTCTATGACGACGTGATCTTCGGCAAGAAGAGTCCAGCGGCGGCCGCGGCGCAGGTCGTCAGCGACGCCCAGCAATCCCTGAAGTCCTGAAGTCGACCGGCCGCTCGCGAGTCGTTCTACCTTCGGCGTCGGATAGCGCGCCGAAGGTAGGACGACTCGGTAAGGAAGGCGGGCGATGAGCAGCCAGGTGATGACCCGTCCGGCGCCTGACCGGCTGTCGCCCGGACGCCCGCGCAAGGCCCGCCGCAAGCGCGAGCGCGCGGGCTACTTGTTCCTGTCGCCGTGGATCATCGGCGCGACGCTGTTCACGATCGGGCCGATGGCGGCCTCGCTCTACCTGTCGTTCACGAACTACGACCTGTTCACCACGCCGAAGTGGATCGGCCTGCAGAACTACGTCCGGATGTTCACGGACGACAACCACTACTGGAACGCCGTGACCGTGACGGTGAAGTACGTCGCGATCTCGGTTCCGCTGCAACTGTCCCTGGCGCTCGCGGTCGCGCTGTTGCTGAACCGGCCCCGTCGCGGTGCGGGCTTCTACCGGTCGGCGTTCTACGCCCCGTCGCTGCTCGGGGCGAGCGTCAGCGTCGCGCTCGTGTGGCGGGCGATGTTCGGCTCCGGCGGTTCGGTCGACCGGGTCTTGCGCGCGTTCGGCATCCACACCGGTAGCTGGGTCGACCAGCCGCAATATGCGTTGCTGACCCTGGTCGCGCTGTCGGCATGGCAGTTCGGTGCGCCGATGGTGATCTTCCTGGCCGGCTTGAAGCAGATCCCGCAGGATCTCTACGAGGCCGCCGCGATCGACGGTGCCGGCCCGGTTCGCCGATTCCGTTCGGTGACCCTGCCGATGCTGTCGCCGGTGCTGCTGTTCAACCTGGTGCTCGGCATCATCCATGCCTTTCAGGCGTTCACCAGCGCATTCGTCGTCAGCAGCGGTCGCGGCGGTCCGAGCGACTCGACGCTGTTCTACACGCTGTACCTGTACCAGCGCGGTTTCAACGACTTCCGGATGGGCTATGCGTCCGCGATGGCGTGGGTACTGCTCGTCGTGATCGCGGTGATCACGTCGGTGTTGTTCCGCACGGCCCGCAGTTGGGTCTTCTACGCGGGCGAGGAGAAGTGATGAGCGCGCAGGCAGTGGTTGAGCGTGTGCCGCGCCGCCGGCGGACGGCAGCCGCCAGGGGACGGTCCGTGGTCTGGCACGTGTGCGTGATCGCCGTCGTGCTGGTGCTGCTCTACCCGATCGCGTGGCTGATCTTCACGTCGTTCAAGCCGGCCGACGAGATCCTGTCGAGCCTGGCGCTGTTGCCCAAGCACGGCACGGGCGACAACTACCAGCAGGTGTTCCAGGGCATCGCCGGGTACAGCGTCTGGCAGTACCTCGGCAATTCGCTGATCATCTCCGGCGGCGCGGTCGCCGGCAACGTGATCTCCTGCGCGCTGGCGGGTTACGCGTTCGGCCGGCTGCACTTTCGCGGACGCGGCCCGATGTTCGGCTTCATGCTCGCCACGATCATGCTGCCGCAGCACGTCGTGCTCATCCCGCAGTACATCATCTTCCAGAAGATGGGCCTGGTGAACACGTTCTGGCCGCTCATCCTGCCGAAGTTCCTCGCCACGGACGCGTTCTTCGTCTTCTTGATGGTGCAGTTCGTCCGCGCCCTGCCGCGCGAGCTCGACGAGGCGGCGCGGATCGACGGCTGCGGCCCGATCAGCACGTTCCGCTACGTGATCGCTCCGCTGTTGCGCCCGGCGATGATCACCACCGCGATCTTCACGTTCATCTGGACCTGGAACGACTTCTTCACCCAGTTGATCTACCTGAACAGCCCGGCGAAGTTCACCCTGCCGCTGGCTTTGCAGATCTTCGTCGATCAGACGAGCCAGTCGGCGTTCGGGCCGATGTTCGCGATGTCCGTGCTGGCCCTCGTGCCGATCGGCCTGTTCTTCCTTGCATTCCAGCGCTTCCTCGTCGAGGGCGTCGCGACGTCGGGGTTGAAGGGATGAGCGCCGCGACGGACCGGCGCGATGCGCCCGCGTCGCTGCAGCTGTTCGCCGAGGTGCTCCTGGTCGGCGTGCTTGCGTGCGTGGCCTGCCTGCCGCTCGTCACGGTGCTCGCCGCGGGCGGCGCGGGGGCGACGTGCATCCGCGAGCTGGTCGAGTCCGACCGGACACCGCGCCTGCGCAGATTCGTCTCGCTGATGGGTACGGCTCTGCGCGATCCCGTCGGGTGGCTTGCCCCGCTGGCGCTCCTGGTGGTCGGCACGCTGGACACGGTCGCCGTGCTCGGCGGCGTCCCGGGCGCGACCTTGCTCGGGCCGGTGATCGGACTGGCCGTCGTACTGGGCGTGATCTGCGGCGTGCGGTCCGCTGCGCGGTGGCGTCCCGGCATCGCGTGGCGTGACGTGCTCGCGGACGCCGGGTCCGCGGTGCTCCGCGACTGGCCGGGCAGTGTGTTGCTGGCCGGCGCGCTGGTCGTCGTGGTGGTCGTCGGCGTCCAGGTTCCGGCGTTCGTCGTGATCCTGCCCGGACTGCTGGTCATGGCGGCAGTCGCGATCGAGCATCGGCTGCCGTCGCGGTGAGCTACGGCGTCGTGCTCGCGGGCGCGTCCGGATACGGGCGGAGCTACCTGCGCGAGATCGCCTCGCTCGAGGCGTCCGGCACGGTGCGCCTGGTCGGGGTGTGCAGCGTGGCGCCGCTCGACGACGAGGGACGCGCCCTGGTCGGCGATCGCCCGGTCGATCCCGACCTGGCGCGCCTGCTCGACCGGACCCGTCCCGACATCGGCATCGTCGCCACCCCGATCCACACGCATGTTCCCCTCGCGCTGCAGGTGCTCGACTCCGGCGCGAGCCTGCTGCTGGAGAAGCCGCCGGCCTCCACGCTCGCCGGGTGGCGGGGCCTCGTCACGTGCGCGTCCGGGCGGGCCGCCGCCCAGGTCGGTTTCCAGAGCCTCGGCTCGGCGGCGTTCACGCACTTGCGGTCCCTCGTACGCGACGGCGAGCTCGGCGAGGTGCGTGGCATCGGTGGGTGGGGCGCGTGGTCGCGTCCGGACGCATATTACGAGCGCTCTGCGTGGGCGGGACGGCGCACGCTCGACGACGCCACGCCGGTCGTCGACGGCGCGTTGACTAACCCGTTCGCGCACGCGGTCGCCACCGCGCTCGCCCTCGACGGCAGCACGGGCGCGGACGACATCACCGGCATCGAGTTGGAACTGCTGCGGTCACGCGACATCGAGGCCGACGACACGTCATGCCTGCGGCTGCGCACCGCCGGTGGCACGACCATCGTCATCGCGGTGACGCTGTGCGCCGCGGCCGAGTCCGAGCCGGTGGTGGTCGTGCACGGCAGTCGTGGCCGCGCAGAACTGCACTACACGCGCGACGTCGTCGTCCTCGACGGCGAGGCGCGCACCTTCGGGCGGACAACACCGTTGCGGAATCTCCTTGCCCACCTGGACGATCCGCGTCAACGGCTGCAGTCCGACCTGGCCGCGTGCGGCGGTTTCATGCGCGTGCTCGAGGCAGTGCGGCTCGCGCCCGGCCCGACGCCGATCGAACCGCAGTGGCTGCGCCGGCGCGGCACGGGCGTCGAGGCGACGGTCAGCGTCGTCCATGTTGAGCGCTCGATCCAGGACGCGGCCGAGCAGCTTCGGACGTTCAGCGAGCTCGGCGTGCCCTGGGCGCCCGTCGTCGTGCCTGGCTCGCGATGACGCCGCTGCGAGTGGGCGGCATCGAGGTGGGCCGCTACGGCTGGGACGAGGATCCGCCGCCCGGGGCGGTTGCCCGGCCCGCGGTTCACCCGCTGCGCACGCTGGCCGGCACCGTCATCACCGACGCGTACCCAGGAGACCATCCGTGGCATCGCGGCCTCGGCCTGGCCCTGCCGGACGTGGACGGCGTGAACCTCTGGGGCGGGCCGAGCTACCTGCCGGGCAAGGGCTACCACGACGCCGGCCACGGCCTCGTCCGGCAACGCTATCCCCGGCGACTTCATGCTGATGGCGTCGAGGATTCGCTCACCTGGTGCGACGCCTCGGATGCGCCGCTGCTGCACGAGTCGCGCCGGGTGGCGGTGGCGCCGTGGGCGGGCGGTTGGTCGCTGCACTGGTCCAGCGCGCTGACCGCGGCGGGCGCGCGCGCGGCCGTCCTGAACAGCCCCGGCAGCCACGGCCGGGTCGGCGCCGGCTACGGCGGCTTCTTCTGGCGGCTGGCGCCTGCCGACCGGATTCGTGTGTTCACCCAGGACGCCGAGGGGGAGTGCGCCGTGAACGGCGCCCGCGCGCCATGGCTCGCGGTGACCGAACCGGACGCCGGATGGACCGCCGTTCTCACGGCGACCGATGCGCGCACCGCGGCGGATCCGTGGTTCGTGCGTATGGCCGAGTACGCCGCGGTCGGTTCGGCGCTCGCGTGGGACCGCCCGGTCCACGTGACGCGCGACCCGTTTCGGATCACGCTGCGGCTGCTATTCGCCGACCGGGCATACGACCGAGCGGGCGTGGCTGACCTGCTGGCCGAGCAATGAGCGAGTCGTCAGCGCGTGGCCGGCGTGCTCTCGCGCAGGACGACCTCGCAGCGCGCCATGCGCGTGCGCGGCGCGCGGCCGGGCTCACCGAGCACGAGGTCGAGTGCAGTGCGCCCGAGGTCCTCGAGGTCGACCCGCACCGTGGTGAGTCGCGGCGTGACGTCACGCAGCGTGGCGATGTCGTCGAAGCCCGCCACCGCCATCCGGCGTGGCGGCGGCATGCGGTGATCGCGCAGGGCAGCCATCGCCCCGACGGCCATCACGTCGTTGACGGCGAATATGCACGACACGTCGACCTTGCGACGCAGCAGTTCCCCGGTCGCGACGTAGCCTCCGTCGCGGGTGAACTCGCCGGCGACGACGTGGTCGTCGGCGATCGTGATGCCGTGGTGCGCGAGTCCACTGCGGAAACCGGCCAGCCGGTCGACGGCGGTCAACAGGTGCGACGGGCCTGCCAGCACGCCGAAGCGCCGGTAACCGAGCGCGACCAGTTCCTCGGCGAGGGCGCGCGCGCCTGCGCGGTTCTCGACGACGACCGTGTCGATAGGCAACCGCCGCTGGCTGACCGCGGCAACCCGTCCGCGTCCGGACTCGAACCGTTCGACCTCGGTGCGCAGCCGGGCGAGCTGAGCCGGATCCGTGGTGCGGCTGCCGACGAGGATCACGGCGCGAACCCGCTGGCGTCGAAAGGCCGCCACGTAGTCCGCCTCGCGGTCGGGTTGGCGCAGCGTGCTCGACAGCGCGACGAGCAGGCCGGCTTGCTCGGCGCGTTCCATGACACCGGCCGCGATGCTGGAGAAGTACGGGTCGGCGATGTCGTGAACGACGACGCCGACGACGTCGAGGTGACCACGCACCATCGCCTGCGCGGCGGCATTGGCCGAGTAGTTGAGTTCCGCTGCTGTGGTCAGTACCCGCTCGCGCAGTTGCTCACCGACGACGCGGGTACTGCCGTTGAGGACGCGCGACGCCGTCGCCAGCGAGACGCCTGCCTCACGCGCTACGTCGGCGAGGGTCGCGGAACGGTTCACGGCGTCTGTCCTCCCCTCACCGAGTGCGCGTCAGGAAAGGGCTATCCCGACTCGTTCGAGGCGATGAGTTTACCGGACCGCGGGCCCGTGACGTCCGATCCGCCGTGAACTTGCGCCGTGGCGGGACGCGGTTGTACCTTCGTCGGAAAGCGTTTTCCAAGGAGTGATCGAATGAGTGATCGCCTAGGCGTGGTCATGAACGGCGTGACCGGGCGCATGGGCTATCGACAGCACCTGTTGCGCTCGGTGCTGGCAATCCGCGACGAGGGTGGCGTCGAGCTGTCCGACGGCAGCCGGGTACAGCTCGACCCGGTACTGGTCGGCCGCAGCGAAGCCGCATTGCGCGGCATCGCGGAGCGGCACGGCGTTGAGCGCTGGTCGACCGATCTGGGCGCGGCGCTGGCCGATCAGTCCGTCCAGGTGTATTTCGACGCGCAGTTGACGTCGGTGCGGGCCAAGGCGGTCGCGGCGGCGATCGAGGCAGGCAAGCACGTATACGTCGAGAAGCCGGCCACCGAGACCGTCGCCGAGACGCTCGAGCTGTCCAGAATGGCCGACGCCGCCGGTGTGAAGCACGGCGTCGTGCACGACAAGCTGTTCCTGCCGGGCTTGCTCAAGCTGCGGCGTCTCGTCGAAGGGGGATTCTTCGGGCGCGTCCTCTCGGTGCATGGCGAGTTCGGTTACTGGGTGTTCGAGGGCGACTGGCAGGACGCACAGCGGCCGAGCTGGAACTACCGCAGCGAGGACGGCGGCGGCATCACGATCGACATGTTCTGCCATTGGAACTACGTCCTCGAGAACCTGTTCGGCTCGGTCCGCGCCGTCACCGCGAAGGTCGTCACGCACATCCCGACCAGATGGGACGAGCACGGCGAGCCGTACACGGCGACCGCCGACGACGCGGCGTACGGGATCTTCGAACTGGACGGTGACGTCATCGCCCAGATCAACTCGTCCTGGTGCGTGCGGGTGGATCGCGACGAACTCGTGCAGTTCCAGGTCGACGGCACGGAGGGTTCGGCGGTGGCCGGCCTGCGTGGCTGCCGGATCCAGCACCGGTCCATGACGCCCAAGCCGATGTGGAATCCGGACCTGCCTGTTACCGAACCGTTCCGCCGGCAGTGGGCCGAGGTACCCGACAACGACGACTTCGAGAACGGGTTCAAGGCGCAGTGGCAGCAGTTCGTGCGCCACGTCGTCGAGGACGCACCGCATCCGTACGACTTCCGCGCGGGCGCGCGTGGTATCGCGCTGGCCGAGGCGGGGCTCCGGTCCTCGGCCGAGGGGCGCCGGGTCGAGCTCGCGGAGATCATCCGGTGAGCGTCGAAGACGACAGCGAGCGAGCATCGCAGCGAGCGCCAGCGAGCGAGGAGCGGAACGAGCGCGGAGTCGAGCCATGAGCACCGGCGTCAGATTGCCGCAGCCGGACGGCTCGCTGCTGGACCACACGCCCGGTGACGCGGTCGTGTGGGGCCGCCCCAGCCAGCCGATCACATCACGGATCGCATACGCGGCCGCCCATGTCGCGGCGGACCCGTTCGGCGACAACAGTCCGGGCGCATCGTCCACTGTGGACTGGGAATCCACGCTGGCATTTCGCCGCCACCTGTGGGACTTCGGCCTGGGCGTCGCCGAAGCAATGGACACCGCGCAGCGCGGTATGGGCCTGGACTGGCCGGCGACCCAGGAGCTGATCCGTCGCAGCAGCGCAGAAGCCAGCGCATCCGGCGGGCGTATCGCGGCTGGCGCCGGCACCGACCACGAGGCCGGCCTGGCGAACATCGACGACGTCGTGACTGCCTACGAGCAGCAGGTCGAGATCGTCGAGGACGCCGGTGCGCGTGTGATCCTCATGGCGAGCCGCGGATTAGCGGCAATCGGACGCGGCCCGGAGGACTACGCGAAGGTCTACGGACGGCTGCTCGACCAGGTGCGCGAGCCGGCGATCGTTCATTGGCTCGGCCCGATGTTCGACCCCGCGCTGGATGGCTACTGGGGCAGCGCCGACGTCGACGCGGCGACCCGGACGTTCGTCGAGATCGTCACCGAGCACGCGGCGAAAGTGGACGGGGTGAAGGTCTCGCTGCTCGACGCCGCACACGAGACCCGGCTGCGCGCGGCATTGCCGAGCGGCGTGCGGGTCTACACCGGCGACGACTTCCACTACCCGGAGCTGATCAAGGGCGACGGTGCAGGTCACAGCGACGCGCTGCTCGGCGTGTTCGCGGCGATCGCACCGGCGGCGTCCGCGGCGTTGCAGGCACTCGACCGCGGCGACGAAGCCCGCTACGACGAGATTCTCGACGGGACAGTCTCGCTCGCGCGGCACGTGTTCGCCACGCCGACGTACTACTACAAGACCGGAATCGCCTTTCTGGCTTGGCTTTCCGGGCATCAGCCGGGGTTCTGCATGGTGGGCGGGCTGCAGTCCGGGCGCAGCGCCGTGCACCTGGCCGAGGCGTACCGGTTGGCCGACAACCTCGGCCTGTTTCCCGATCCGGAACTCACCGCGAGCCGGATGCGCGCCTACCTCACCGTGGCCGGGGTCAGGCCATGACGCCTCGGCTGTCGCTGAACCAGATGACCACGCGACGTTGGAGCGTGCCCGAGGCCGTGGCCGGATGCGCGCGCGCCGGCATCGACGCGATCGGGTTGTGGCGCGAGCCGGTCGGCGGCATCGGCGTCGGCGCCGCGGCGAACCTGATCGACGAGGCGGGGCTTCGCGTCTCGTCCCTGTGTCGCGGCGGGTTCCTGACCGAGGTCGATCCGGTCGCTCGCCGCGCCGCCTTGGACGACAATCGCCGCGCCATCGACGAAGCGGCCACCGTCGGAGCTGCTTGCCTGGTCATGGTGATGGGTGGGCTTCCCGACGGCTCGCGCGACCTGGCAGGTGCGCGCGCACGAGTGGCTGACGGCGTGGCCGAGCTGGCCCCGTACGCCGCCGAGCACGGTGTGCGGCTGGGAATCGAGCCGTTGCATCCGGTGTACTGCGCCGACCGCGCGGTGGTCTCCACGTTGGCGCAGGCGCTCGATCTCGCCGAGCAGTTCCCGGTCGACAGTGTCGGCGTCGTCGTCGACACGTTTCACGTCTGGTGGGACCCGGAGCTCTTTGCGCAGATCACGCGCGCCGGCCCGCGGATCGCGAGCTATCAGATCTGCGACTGGGTCACGCCGCTCCCCGCCGACATGCTGCTCGCGCGCGGCATGCCCGGTGACGGGCACATCGACTTCGGGCCGATCACGGCCGCCGTGAATGCGGCCGGCTACACAGGCGACATCGAGGTCGAGATCTTCAACCAGCGGGTTTGGGACACCGACCCGGACGTCGTCCTGGCGACCATGACCGAGCGGTACACGGCGCTCATCCCCACCGGCTGACAACCGAGAGCCGGAGGCGTAGGAGCTCGGCCGTCACGCCGACCTCGTTGAGCAGGGTGGGCTGTACGCGACCCTGTACGAGCGTCAGTTCCGGGCACATCCCGCGTCGGTCTAGCATTCCGGCGGTGGCGGCTCGGACCTCGACGGACGTCGCATCAGCGGTGCTCGTGGCTGGCTGCATCCTGCTTGTCATCGTGCTCCGCTACCTCTTGCGGTTCATGAAGGGCCGAATGCGGTGGCTGACCCTCGCGGTCACCGTGATCGCCGTTATCTGTGCGGGGGCGTACCTGCTCGGCGCCGGTGCCAGAGGCAGATGACTCGACAGGAAGGGGACGTCAGATGATCTTCATCACCG
>WNGI01003911.1_pt1 | contig 35669 bp, 36 predicted proteins | sample 5400621 | NCBI WGS metagenome assembly WNGI01 (sample SAMN13153374, study PRJNA577476) | soil metagenome | isolation source: 20 cm soil or saprolite under Garry oak tree replicate 1 | place: USA:California | collected 2016-06-15
CGATGGCGCGCCGCGGTCCTTTCTTGGTGCGCGCGTTGGTATGCGTGCGCTGACCGCGCACCGGAAGATTCTTCCGATGACGCGTGCCGCGGTAGGTCCCGATGTCCATCAAACGCTTGATGTTCATCGCGACTTCCGTGCGGAGCGCACCTTCCACCTTGTAGTCCCGCTCGATCACCTGACGCAGCCGGGCCACTTCCGCATCGCGCAGGTCGCGCACGCGTGCGTCAGGGCTGATGCCCGTCTCCGCGAGAATGCGCACCGAGTTGCTGGGACCGATGCCGAAGATGTACGGCAATGCGTACTGGATTTTCTTGTCGCGCGGCAAATCCACACCTGCAATACGAGCCATGCGTCTCCCTAACCCTGCCGCTGCTTATGCTTGGGGTTGCGCTTGCAGATCACGCGAATGACGCCCCGACGCGTCACGACTTTGCAGTGCTCGCAAATGGGGCGCACGCTCGAACGTACCTTCAACAGGCTGCTCCGAAAAAGGAAAAATTGTCTGATTGAGTCTTGAACAATAGACGGGTCCTGGACTTCTCGCAAGGGGCGACACGACAATCAATTACGGTGCACTCCGCAGTTCCACCAATCGCCATTCCCGCCCGATCAACCGGTATCCCAGAAACAACGTTTCGTGTCGCACTTCGGACGTTCCGGTGACGACATAGCGCCGGGTGAGCTCCACGAAGCCCTTCCCCGGCTCGACCTCCCGGATCGCCGTCACGTCGAGCCCGCGTTCCTCGGACTGCCGGAAGTTCCGGCGCAGTAGCTCGATCGCCTGGGGCCGGCCCAGCGGGGACGATGGGTCAGCCCCAGGGATCTGGAGCACGATGTTGGAGCTCTTCCCCACCAGGGCTTCGGGGTCGTGCTTAGTCCAGGCGTCTTTCGCGTGCGCGGCGGCGTCGGACAGGGTCGCCTGGCCCGATAACGGGTGCTGAACTGTCGTCAGCGCGGCGAGACACAGCCAGGTCATGCGCATAGAAGGCTTAATACCCTCAATCCAGGGCTTCCACCAGCCGCTGATAGGCCGCCAGGGGGTCCGGGGCCGCGGTGATCGGCCGGCCGACCACGAGATGGGTCGCTCCGCGCCGCACCGCCTCGGCGGGCTCGATCGTCCGCACCTGATCGCCGGACGCGTCGCCCGGCGCTCGAATGCCGGGGACCACGATCCACGGTTCGGAACCCAGCACCTCGCGCAGCAAGCCCACCTCCTGCCCCGACGTGACGACGCCGCGGAGCCCCACCTGCAGCGCCGTCCGGGCCAGCCGCTCCGCTTCGAACCCGACGTCCGGTACGCCGCGTCCCAAAATGCCCTCGAGCTCTCCGGCGTCGTGGGATGTCAGTACCGTCACGCCGACCAGCGCGAGATCTGCGCCGGCCGCAGCCCGCGCCGCCGCGGTCAGCATCGCGCGTCCACCCAGACAGTGGACCGTCGTCATCGACACACCCAGCTCTCGCGCCGCGGTCACCGCGCTCGCGACAATGTTCGGAATGTCGTGCCACTTGAGATCGAGAAAGACGCGGATGCCGCGCTGGGTAAACTCCTTGACCAGCGACGGGCCTTCCCGGCCAAAGAGCACCGGGCCGATCTTCGCCCAGCGGAGCCCGCGGAGGCGTCCGGCCAGGGCAAGGGCCTCGCGCCCGCTCGGTAGATCGAACGCGACGATCAGCTCAGCCACGGTGCAACTCGCGCGCGATGCGGACGGGAAGACGCGGATCGGCGAGCGCTGCGGTTCCGATCGCGACGAGCGATGCGCCCGCGGCGAGGTACTCGCGCGCGTCCGCGGCGCTCCGCACCCCACCGACGCCGATGACCGGCATGCCGACCTGCTCGCGCACGCGGCGCGTAGCGAGCACGCCGATGGGCAGCAGCGCCGGACCACTCAGACCGCCGCTCCCATTGCCGAGCCGTTTGTCGAGGAGACCAGGCATGGTGTTGACGAGCGTCACCGCCTCCGCACCTGCATCGCGGGCAACGCGCGCCATAGCCGGGATATCGGGGAGCACTGGCGACAATTTAACCGTGAGCGGGCGCGTCGACACGCGCCGGCACGCGGCGACGAGCTCCGCCAGACAGCTCGACTCCGCGCCGAACTCCAGTCCACCGGCACTGGTGTTCGGACATGACGCGTTGATTTCGAATGCGGTGATCCCTTCGAGCGACGTCAGGCGCTCGATCACCCGGACATAGTCCCCGACCGTCGCACCCGCCACGTTGACGATGATTCGGCCCTGGCGCAGCCGCTGCGCCAGCCATGGCAGCTCGTGCAGGGCAACGGCTTCGACCCCGGGGTTCGCGAGGCCAACAGCGTTGAGCATACCGCCGCGAAATTCTGCAACGCGCAGCGCCGGATGTCCCTGCCGCCGCTCGGGCGTGACCGCCTTGGTGACGATGCCGCCGAGTACGTCGATGTCGATGGTACCATCCAGCTCGCGACCGAAGCCGGCGGTTCCAGCAGCAAGGAGGATCGGGTTTTGGAAGGTGGTGCCGAACAGCTCCACCGTGCTCACGGGAGCTTCGGGCCCCGCGGACCGGTGATGGAACCATCGCGTCGCACGCCAGCCGGCGCCGACCGCTGCATCATGCCCTGAACACCGAGCACGCGCGCGAGTGAGTCCTCAGCGACTGCGTACGCGACGCTGGCTTCGCCATGGAACGCCCGCGTATAGGGTGACATCGCGTAGCGCGTGTCGAGCAGCGCGACGATCGAGTCGCGTTGCTCCGGCAGCAGCGACAAGGCAGCGATCAGCGCTTTGGGCGCGAAGAGCGATGCCGTGTCACTCGCCGCGGCTTCCAGAAACAACCGTCCAGCGAAGAGGGGCGCCTGCAACGAATCGCGCGCGAGCTCAGCGATGTGGTAGCGGGCTCCCGGTCCTTCAGGCACCGCCTGGACGGCCGTCAGCAGCTCGACCAGCCGGCCGGCTTCATCGGCCCCACTGATCGTACGAGGCACGCGACTGAGCTCCTGGGCGATGGGCGTGAGATCGCTGCGCTGCGTCGCGCGCGCGATGCGCGCGCGCTGCTCCGCCACGAACGCCCGGCCGGCAGCGTCAGGCTCAATGGCGCGGGCAAAGTGCGCAGCCGCAGCATCGTAATCCTGTCGCAGCGCGGCAGCGCGGCCGGCCGTGTACTCGGCGCGAGCCCGCCGATCCGGATTGCGGGATTTCAGCGGCTCAGCGAGGACGGTCTCCGCGCGCGCCGCATCACCAGCCGCCAGCGCGCATTCCGCCTCGGCAAGGTCAGCGCGCTCGCGCAAAGCGCCATCCATGGCGCTGCTGCGAGCCTGTGAGAGCGGCGCCGGAAGCTCCCGGCAAGCACCCGAGCGCGAGAGCGCTTCAATTCGAAGGACGAGTGCCTTGTCGCCGCGGACCTTGCCGGCTTTGACCGCCGCTTGCGCCCATTGCGCGCGGGCCTCACTCAGCTGTCCCTGCTGCTCGAGGCGCCGCGCATCCTTCGCGCGTTGCTCGGCGTTCCACATCGCGTTGTACGACGCGCAGCTGACGAGACCAGCGCACAGGATCAGCACGGCCCAGACCCGCAGGTCTCTCATCGCGTCTGCCCGCCCCTGCCCCCGCCCCCGAGTTTGCGTTCGAATTCGAGCAGATAGGCAACGATGCCGTCGGCGATGGCGTTCGCGATCTTGCGCTGTCCCTGTTGGGACGCGAGAAACGCCCCATCATCGCGGTTCGTGGCGAAGCCCGCTTCGACGAGAATCGAGGGCCGCCGTGCCGCCGCGAGCACCAGGAACGGCCCCTGCTGCACGCCGCGATCCTCTCCCGGATGGATGAACGCGACCTTGCCCTGGACCAGCTCAGCGAGCCGTGCCGATTCGCGGAGATACTCGTTCAGCTGGAGATCATTCATGATGAACCCCAGCGGTCCGCCATTTCCCTCAGGCGCCGAGAACCGCAGCGCGTCGTTTTCCATCTGCGCCACGCGCTTCTGATCCTCGGTCTTCGCATCCGAGACGAAGTACGTTTCGACGCCGTTGACCGTGGTCTGACGGCGTCCGGCGGGCATCGCATTGACGTGAATGCTGACGAACAGATCACAGTCCGCGCGGCAAAAGAGCGGGCGGCTGGCCAAATCGATGAGCGTGTCGGTCGAGCGGGTGAGTACCACGTTCAGGCCCCGCCGCACGAGCTCGGCGCCCAGTAGCTTGCCGATGCCGAGCGTGATGTCCTTCTCGGTGGTGCCATGCGGCAGCGCGAGCCCGGGGTTGCCGGGGTCGATGCCGCCATGCCCCGGATCGACCACGATGGTGTGCGGGAGCCTGAGACCCGTGATCGGATTCGGCGGCAACGGCGGCGGCGTGGTCACGACGGGAGCCGAAGCCACTACAGCGGGCGGGGTGGGCGCCCAGCGTTCATCCAGCCGCGCGAGCCATGGATCCCAGCGATACCGGCCCGGGAGCAGGCGCGGCACGTACTCGGTGAGCCAGTGCAGCGGGAGAAACAGCGTGTCGCGCGCGATGTACGGCGCACTGGCCAGCGGATAGGCGGCGCTGTCGCAGCGGAAGAACGGCGACCCGACATCAAAATCGAACGCCCGGCCACCGAGCGTGACGCGCACCGCCGAACCGTCGAGCGAGACACCAAGCCCGAGCGGCTGGGCGATCAGGACCGCCGCGATGGCGGCGTTGCCACCGTCGCTCGCCACGGGAACGCTGGCCCGCCCGTGAGAGGTCGCGATCAAGACCTGTTGCGGGATCAGCGCGACCAGCAGAAGGAAGACCATCATGACCGTCTTCCCTTCACAACGCGTGCCATCTCGCGCTCGGCCACGCGGCGCTTCAGGTCCTCACGCTTGTCGTGCGCTTTCTTGGCCTTCGCGAGCGCGATGGCCACTTTGGCGAGGCCGTCCTTGAAGTAGAGCTCGAGCGGGACGACCGTGAGGCCCTTCTGCGTCGTGGCGCCGAGCAGCTTGCGGATCTCGCGCTTGTGCAGGAGAAGTTTTCGAGACCGAGCCGGCGGCGGGTTGTTGTAGCTCCCGGGCCCGTAGTGCGAGATCGTCAGTCCCTCGAGCCAGACTTCGCCGTTGCGGACATGGGCGTATGCCTCGCTCAGGCTCGCCTTACGATCGCGCAGCGACTTGACCTCTGTCCCCGTGAGGACGAGACCGGCCTCCCAGGTTTCGAGGAGGTGATAATCGTGCCGTGCCCGCGGATTTCGGGCGATAGAGATTTTTTCCACGCTGACGTCGGCAAGATACGCATTGACTTGGGGTTATACAACAATCTAGATTGCCGTTCCTCAAAAATCTTCGCCGAAGTGGTGGAACTGGTAGACGCGCTGGCTTCAGGAGCCAGTGGGCGCAAGCCCGTGGGGGTTCGAGTCCCCCCTTCGGCATCAATACCGCGGCACTTCCGAGTCGACCTCTCGCGACCACGCATCGATCCCGCCAGCAAGACTTCGCACATTGTGAAACCCTGCCCCGACAAGAATCTCGCGCGCCTTCAGCGAGCGCTGGCCGTGATGGCAATGCGTCACGATCTCGGCATGTCCCGGTAGCTCGCCCAACCTGCGCGGCAGCTCGCGCAACGGAATCAGATGCGCGCCTTGGATGTGGGCGATTGCGGCTTCGCGCGGCTCGCGGACGTCCAGGAGCAGCAGATTTGGTTTGTGCGCGCGCTCACGTTGTAGCTCTCGCGGGCTGATTTCCGCATCACGTATCCCGCTCGACGCATCTCGCATTCCACAAAACGCTTCATAGTCGATCAGCGACGTCACGGTGGGATGTGTCCCGCAGACGGGGCACTCCGGATCCTTCTCGAGCGCGAGCTCGCGGAACTGCATGCGCCGGCCGTCGAACAGCATGAGACGGCCGATCAGCGGTTCACCAAAGCCGACGAGGAGCTTCACCACCTCGAGTGCCTGTAGCGACCCGATGATGCCCGGCAGCACGCCGAGCACACCACCTTCAGCGCACGACGGCACAAGATCCGGCGGCGGGGGCTCGGCATAGAGACAGCGATAGCAGGGGCCTCGTGTCGCATCGAACACGGAGACCTGTCCATCGAATCGAAAGACCGCTCCGTAGACGTTTGGCTTCCCGAGCAGCACGCACGCATCATTGATGAGATACCGCGTCGGAAAGTTGTCGGACCCGTCGAGGACGACGTCGAAGTTGCGAAGGATGTCCAGGGCGTTCGACGATGTCAGTCGTACGCCAAACGTTTCCACGGTGACATGCGGGTTGATGTCGTACAAGCGCGCGCGCGCCGAATCGGTCTTTGGCGTGCCGATACCCGATGTGCCATGCAGGATCTGTCGCTGGAGATTACTCCGGTCTACGAGATCGAAGTCGACGACGCCGAGCGTGCCCACACCTGCCGCCGCGAGGTACAGGGTTGCGGGCGAACCGAGGCCGCCCGCCCCCACCACGAGGACGCGCCCGCCCTTCAGTTTCGATTGGCCTGCGAGACCAACGTCGGGAAGCGTGAGGTGCCGCGAGTACCGCAGCAGCTCCTCATGCGACAGCGAGGTCAATTGCCGGACGCCACCCCGGCGATTTGATACACCTGTGGCTCAGCATGCAGCAGGTCGGCGAGCGAGACGCCCGCTAACACTTCGTTGATGCGGCGCTCGAGCAGGCGCCAGACGGGACGAATGCTGCAGGCGTTCGCCGGGTCGCAGCGCTCATCGTCCACGCGATGCAGGTCGCAATTCACCTCGAACGTCACGTGCTCGGATGCCTCGATGACGTCCTTCACACTCACCGCCTGGGGTGCACGGGCCAGCATATACCCGCCTCGCGCTCCGCGCACCGACTCGACGAGTCCGGCGCGGCGCAGGCGCAGTAGAATCTGTTCGACGTAGTCGTGGGGGAGCCGCTCCTGCTCCGACAGCTCGCGGGCCGCGACCGGTCCCTCCCCCGTGTGCCGAGCCAAGTGAATCGAAACGATCAAGCCGTATTCCGCCCAGGTGGTTACGCGCATGACGGGAATATGCGAGAGCCGCTATCGGGATTCAATGGCAGGGCTCAGACTCCCCCCGACCTGCAGGAGGAAGGCGGTGCGATCACCGCATGAGCAATCCCACCGCGATGCCGGCGGCGTTCATGCGAATCAACCACGCCCAGCACGTCGCCATGTTCAGCGACTTCGCTTTGATATACCAGACGCTGCTGCCGACCATCGCGAGACAAATCGGCACCCAGAGCACCGTGGCGAACTCCATGGCTGCCAGCGGCCCGCCGCCCTGCGCCCAGAGCGCGCCGCGGAATTGGCCGTAGAACCACGCGAACAAGAAACCGAAGGCAAGCGAAAGCACCGCGGATTTTGCCATCGCCGGGCCCATGAACTTCTTCATCTCCTCCGGCGACATCTGCACCATGAACACTTCCATCCCAGTGGTGAAGACTTTGCTCCAGAGCACCCAGTCCACGAGGTACACGACGACGCCTGCGACCAGCCCGGCAACCCAGATGCTGCTCATGTGCGCGCCTCCCTTGTGAGGGTCATTTCCGTTCCCCGGGTACGCCCAGCTCCGTCATCGCCCGCAGGTCCAGCACTTCGTCCAGCTCCTTTCCCTTCAACAGCCCCTTCTCCACCACCAGCTGCCGCACCGTGACGTTCTTCGCCACCGCTTCCTTCGCCAGCTTCGCCGCTTCGGCATACCCGATTTTGGGCGCGAGCGCCGTCACCAGCGCCGGGCTGCGCTCGAGCCAATGCGCCGCCTGCTGCCTGTCCGCCTCGATCCCGTCCACGCACCGCTCCGCCAGGACGCGCGATGCGTTGGTGAGGATCATCATGGAGAACAGCAGGTTATGCGCGATGACCGGCATCATGACGTTCAGCTCGAGCTGACCTGCTTCCACCGCCGTCGTCACGGTCACGTCATTGCCGATCACCTGAAAACACACCTGGTTCACCATCTCGGCGATCGACGGATTCACCTTCCCGGGCATGATGCTCGACCCAGGCTGTACCGCGGGCAGTAGGATCTCGGCGATCCCCGTCCGTGGACCCGAGGCGAGCAGCCGCAAATCACTCGCGATCTTGCCGAGGTCGGCGGCATAGGTGCGCAGCGCGCCCGAGAATGCGGCGGCGTCGCCCATCGACTGCATCAGCTGCACGCGGTCCTTGCCTTCCCGCACCTCGAAACCGCAGATCGCGCGCAGCTGCTTCACCATGAGCGCCGGATACTCGGGCTCGGCATTCAGTCCGGTGCCGACCGCCGTCCCGCCAATCCCGAGGTCCCGGAGATCGTCGGCGCCGCGCGTGATGCGCGCGAGGTTGCGCTCGATCGTGTGCCCGAACGCCGTGAACTCCTGACCGAGCCGAATGGGCGTCGCGTCCTGCAGATGCGTGCGCCCCGACTTCACGATCCCGTCGAACGCCTTACCCTTCGCCCCAAACGCCCGGGCTAGGCGCGTGAGCGCTTCGGTCAATGCCGGAAGCTCGGCCAGCGCCGCGAGCCGAATCGCGGTGGGGATCACGTCGTTCGTGGACTGAGCCATGTTGACGTGATCGTTGGGATGGACCGGCTTGTATTCTCCCCGTTTGGCCCCGAGCAATTCGTTGGCGCGGTTGGCGAGCACCTCGTTGCAATTCATGTTGTGGGAGGTGCCGGCCCCCGCCTGATACGGATCGACGACGAAATCATCGCGGTGCCCGCCGTCCAACACTTCATCGGCCGCCTTGATGATCGCGTCCGCCAATTTGGGATCGAGCCGGCCGGTTTCCTTGTGGGTCAGTGCCGCAGCCTTTTTGATGCGGACGACGGCGTCGACGAAAGCCGGCAGCGGGCGGAGGCTGGAGATCGGGAAGTTTTGCCGTGCGCGTTCGGTTTGAACGCCCCACAGCGCCCCGGCGGGTACCATCAGCTCGCCGAGCGGGTCGCGTTCGATTCGGGTCTGATTCACTCCTGCCACCGTGCCATTGGTTTCGAGCCAAGAATCGCCCATTGAGTGTTTCCTCGCTAGCGTCGCCGGAACCAACCGACGGTGAAGAGATCCTTGGCGGCGGCGGCGCCGTGCGTCCGCACCAACAGGTAGATCCCGAGCACGGTGAGCAGAACGGTCGTGTAGAATCGCCACAGCAACAACGTCATCACCTGATGCCCGGGCCCGAAGTCCCCCGCGAACCCGGACAAGAAGGCGACCTCGATGCCGCCGCCGCCCGATGGGAGGGGCACGACCAGCGGCGCGTGGATCAGCGCCAGCGACCCAAACAACATCACCGCAAACGGTGGTGCGTCTGGGTGACCCCACACCAGCGCAGGCAAGATCAACGCGCGCGCTGCGAGGCTGATGACGGTGAGCAGTGCGCCGACGAACAAGATCCACCACGGCGCCCGCCGCACGTGTGCCAGCGCGACCCGCCACTGCCGCCTCACCCGATGGCGAATCGCGCCCGGCCGCACCAGCCGCTGCAGTGTCCAGACGACGATCAGGCCGATCAGCGCGATCAGCTCGAAGCCCAGGAGATCGCGGGCGAGGCTATGCGTGAGAAACCGGTCCGCCGCGGCGCTCCAATCGGGGACGTAGTACGCGACCAGCGAGATCGCCACGATGCCGAACACCGGCCACTCGGCCGCAACCTCGACGCCGACCGCCACGAGCGCCTGCACGACGCGCAGTCCGGACCACGTCATGCCGAGAAATCGCGCCGGCTCACCACCCAGGCGGTTGGGTGTCAGGGTGGAAGCGGCCTCGCCGTACAGGTTCAGACGGAGGGCGTCGCGAAAGCCGAGGTGCGCACCTGCCGCCCGGGTGGCGAGCTGAATCCGCCACGCGCGCGCCACGCAATCGATGGCCAGCAGCAGAATCGCGAGCGCGTGATTCAATCGGAGCAGTCACCGAGTGGATAAAGGAAGCCGCAATTGGGACACGGGTTTTTGCAGCCCCACGGCTTGGGCTGCACCTCCGCGCCGCAGCGCATGCAACGGGGCCGCGGCTTAGGAGAGCCGGTAGACGCCGGTGAGGAAGGGATTCGTGCGGCGCTCCCGTCCAATGGTCGTTTCGGGTCCATGTCCGCTGTACACGATGGTGTCGTCGGAGAGTGGCAGCAACTCGCGCTCGATGCTCGCGATCAACGTGTCGAAATCGCCGCCGGGCAGGTCCGTCCGGCCTATGGATCCGGCAAAGAGCACGTCCCCGCTGAGCACCACGCCGGGAGCCACGAGACAGACACTGCCCGGAGAGTGGCCCGGTGCGTGCCGTACGGCGACGGCGATGTTGCCCACGCTCAGCCGCATGCCATGAGACAGGTCGTGATCGGGCGCGGGAAGGTCGCCGGGCGGCGCTAAACCAAACCACGCCGCCTGCTCGGGCACGGCATCGTAGAGTGGGCGGTCGGCTGGATGCAGCCATACCGGCACGCCGGTTTCCGCCGCCACTCTGGCCACGCCCAGGACGTGATCGAGGTGGGCATGCGTCAACCAGATGCCGATGGGCTTCGCACGCGATTCTTCGACCTTGTGCAGAATCAGGCCCGCCTCCTCGCCGGGGTCCACAATCGCGCACTCGACCGCCGCCTCGTCTATCAGGAGATAGCAGTTCTCGGCGAACATGCCGTTGGGGATCTGGACGATCTTCACTGCTTGACCTTCCCGTCGCCTTCACGCATGGACTTGAGGTACTTCTCCACTGCGATCGCGGCCGTCGTCGCATCGCCGACTGCGGTGGTGATCTGCCGCGTCAGCTGGCTGCGCACGTCGCCGGCGGCAAACAGTCCCGCCATCGACGTCATCATCCGGTTGTCGGTGATGAGGTAACCGCCGGCATCGTGATCGACGTGGCCGTCGACCAGCTGGGTATTCGGCTTGAACCCGACGAAGATGAACACGCCGCCCACGTCGAGATTCGTGCGCTCCCCGGTCGTCTTGTTCTCGAGCACGGCGTGCGTCACGCCCCTCTCGTTGCCGACAATCTCCGGCACGACGGTGTTGCGGACGACTTCGATCTTGGGGTTCGCGAACGCGCGGTCCTGAACGATCTGCGATGCGCGGAATTCGTCGCGGCGATGCACCAGGTGCACCTTGCTCGCGTACCGCGTCAGATAATCGGCCTCCTCGACCGCGGCGTCGCCGCCGCCCACCACCGCCAGGCGCTCACCCTTGAAGAACGCGCCGTCGCACACCGCGCAGTAGGACACCCCCCTGCCCGCATACTCCTTTTCGCCGGGGATCCCGAGCTTGATCGGCGTGCCGCCGGCGGTCAGGATCACCGCCTGGCTGCGATACGTATCGCCTCGCGCCGTGTGGACCTCGAACCAGCCGTCGGCATCCCGGTGGATGCGCTCAACCGTGTCGGTGACGATTTCGGCACCGAACTTCTTGGCGTGCTCGGCCATCTTCTGGGACAGCTCCCACCCCTTGATGCTCTCGAAGCCGATGTAGTCTTCGATGAGATCGGTGTTGAGGAGCTCGCCGCCGGGCGCCCCACGCTCGATCGTGACTGCCTTGAGCATGCCGCGCCCGGCATACATCGCGGCGCAGAGCCCTGCCGGGCCGGCGCCGACGATGACGACGTCGTACGTGAGTGCTGCGCGCTTCGTCATGTGCTCGTGAATTCCAGTCGCGGGGGATCACCCTCCCCTGTCAGGGCGCGCGTCAACTGCGCGCGAAACTGCACCATTTCGAACTCGACCTCGGGACGCTGCGGTCCAGCCAGCTTCTCGAGCGCCGCTGCTCCAACGACCACGGTGCCGTGGCGGTTCCGGCGGGCCAGATGCAGCAGCGCGGCGGCCGCCTGGATGAAGCCCTGCCAAATCCGCGCCTCGTCTTCCTTAATAATAGAACGCCAGACTGCGGCGATCCTCTGGATTCATGTGCGCGTACTGCTCACCGCGCACCAAGTTTCACGAGATTCACCGCTCCATGACAGCTCGAAATTGTCCCCACCAGGACCTCCGCGGGATCACCGGAGGCTCCAGCTTCCTCCACCAACCGATCGCCAGCAAGGACGGCGGCGACGCTAAACATTCCCACGCCGAACACCGCATGCTTGCACACGAACAGCGCCGGTCCCGCGACCGGGCGACCGCCCTCGCGCAGGCGATTCGCAAGCTCACGTACCGTGTCACCCATCTCCCAGGTGCGCGGCGCGCCGATCGCCGGACACAGGGCCGGCTCGATGCAGTGCGTCGGACACACCCAGTCGGCCCACGAGACGTAGCGCGTCTGATCGGGCCCCGCCCCGCTACGATCGTACGGGGTCGGGACGTCCCCGGGCACCGGCTCGACGGTGACCGCGCGCTGCGGCCACCGCTCGCGCGCGCGCCGCAATACCCAGTCGAACATGAGATGAGGCATGTGGGGTGACGGGACGATCTGGTCACCGGTTGCGCGGTGCGTGGTGCGCGGCGCGCGGGACAGCCACTCGTCGAAGAATGGAGTCCAATCCGATATGACGAATGCGCGATCTGGTGCCTCGCCCAGTTCGCGGCGGGCTTGGCATTCGGGATTGCGATCGACGACGATGACATTCTGGTAATCGGTCTTGCCCCGCGCCTTGGCCTTGGCCAGCTGAGACGCGTAGAACGTGCCGTAGCAGCCACCGCCGACGACCACCACGTCTCTCAGCGGATCAATCTCCCACCGTCGATGACGAGGATGGTCCCCGTGGCGTAGTCGGTGCCGGCGACGAGGAACCGCACGGCGGCCACGACGTCATCGGGCGACCCCAGACGCTTGAGCGGCGTCGTCTCCCGAATGTGGTCACGCGCCTCCTGATCCCACTCTTCGGGAAGGAGCACTGCGCCCGGCGCGATCGCGTTGACGGCGACCTCGGGCGCGAGCGCGCGGGCGAGTGCTTTCGTCAACATGATGACGCCGGCCTTGCTGATGCAGTGCGGTATGTAGCCCGGCCACGGCTCCAGTCCCGCGATGTCCGCCATGTTCACGATCTTGCCCTTGGCGCGGCGCAAGTGGGAGATGGCGCCCTGCGACACGAAAAACATCGCCCGCAGGTTGAGATCGAGCGTCGCATCCCAGCTCTCGGGGGTCACATCCTCGACCCGCTCCTGCACCATGATTGCGGCGGAGTTGACGAGAACGTCGAGCCGGTTGAGGCGGCGTGCGGCCGCATCGGCGAGAGCGCGGGCTGCGTTCGCATCGCGCAGATCGGCCTCGAGCAGCTCGGCGCGGCGGCCGGCCGCGCGCACGGCACGGGCCGTGTCCTCGGCGCCTTTCGCCGAGCCATGGTAATGGATGGCGACATCGCACCCCGACTGCGCCAGCCCGATCGCAATCGCCTGGCCGATCCGTGTTCCGGCACCCGTGACCAGCGCGGCGGCACCCAACCCCTCGAGCCGCACTAGTACGCCTTGCCGGTGACGGGAACGATCTGGCCGGTGATGGCGCTCGCGTCGTCGCTCGCCAGAAAGAGCACCGTATTCACGACCTCGTCGAGCTCGACGAGGGGTTGCTTGTCGCCCATCTGCGCGACGTTGTCGGCGGTGCGGACCGTCGCGGGCGCGACCGCGTTCACGCGGATGTCGGCATCGCGGTACTCGCGAGCGAGCTCGCGCGTGAGTCCGGCCACGGCCGACTTTGCCGCGCTGTAGGCGGACATGTGCATGAGGGAGCGGACAACCGCGATGGACGCGAAGTTCACGATGGCGCCGCCGCGCGCGAGCAGCAGCGGTACAGCCGCCTGACACATGTAGAACGCCGTCTTGAAGTTCACCGCGAGCTCGCGGTCGAGGATCTCCGGCTTCACCTCGGTGAACGGACCGTAGCTGAAGAATCCCCCCGCCACATTGACGACGACATCGAGCCCGCCAAACTGCGCCTGCGCCATTGCCGTCGCCGCGCGGGCGACGTCCGGCTGCGTCAGGTCGCCGGCCGACGCCTTGGCCGCGATGCCTTCGGCCCCGAACTCCTTGACCCGATCGGCCAGGCCCACGGCATTGACGTCGGCGAGCAGCAGCTTCGCCCCCGCGCGGCCGAAGCCGCGGGCCACCGCGTGGCCAATCTGCCCGACCCGCCCGACACCGGTGACCAGGACGACCTTGCCGTGGAAGTCAGGCGGCACGGACGATGTCATCCACGGGCGGAGCGCCACGCTGGGCAAAGCGGACGGTGCCGTCGCGCCCAATCACGTAGACCGTGCGCTGGATGCCCTTGCCGTCGTCCTTCAGCGCGTGATACGCGCCCGCGATCGTGCGCTCGGGGTCCGAGAGCAGCGGAAAGTTGAAACGGAACTTCTCGACGTAGCTCTTGTGGCTCTCGATGCCCGCGGGATTCACACCGAACGGTTGCATCTTGGCGGCTTCAAACTTGGCGATCTCATCGCGCACGGCGGAGAGTTGGCGGTTTCAGCCGGGGGTGTTGTTGCCGGGATAGAACACCAGCGCGACCGGCCCGTGCTTCAGGAGATCGGCGAGCGCGTAGCTGCGGCCGTCGGACGCCTGGGCGTTGAACGTGGGGGCTTTACTGCCGATCGGTAGCGGGTCGCTCATCGCGTTTCCTTTTCGTGAGCTCGAGGCGGTGCTCGAGCGGTTCGAGCCACGTGTCCGGCACTCGCATGCCGCCCAGTGGCGCGTGTGAATCGCCGTACTCGCTCTCGCCATGCCAGTCCGATCCGCCGCTGATCCCGAGTCCCAACCGCTGGGCGATTCTGGTGAGGCGCTGCTCGACGGCGGGCGCATGGCTGGGGTGTCGCACCTCGACGCAGTCGAGTCCTTGATCCTGAAAGATCCGAATTTGCGCTTCCGACCCGTGATCCCCCAGGTGGGCGGCGCTTGTCAGCCCGCCCACCTCGTGCACGAGCGTGGTGACCTCGCCGAGTTTGGGGAGCGGCTTCTCCACGTAGGCGGCGCGGCCGCGGCCGAGATAGCGGCGAAAGGCATCGCCGATGGTGTCGCAGGCACCGCAGTCCACGAGCGCGCGGGCGACGTGTGGCCGGCCCAACGCTCCACCATCGCCCTCCCCGCTTCCGTCGCCCCCCCCGTCCCCCCCCGCGCCCCCGAGCAGCTGCGCCTGGACGTCCTCGAGATCAATCGGGACGCCAAGATCCTGGAGCTTCGCCACGATCTGCTCGCCACGTCGCCGGCGCGCCGCGCGAGTCTCGCGCAGGAACGTCTGTAGCCGCTCGTTATCCGGCGACAGAAACAGCCCGAGAACGTGCAGCTCGCCCCAGGGCGCGCGGACGCTGAACTCGCATCCGGGGATGACGCGGATGCCGAGCTTCGCCGCCTCGTACGTCGCCTCGGCGACCCCGTCGGTGGTGTCATGGTCGGTAAGCGCGAACGCGGCCAGATCGGCCGCCCGGGCATGGTGCGGGACCTCCGACGGCGCGCATTCGCCGTCGGAGACCGTCGAATGGCAATGCAAATCAATGTGCCGCGTAATCGACCTCCGGCGCGGTCCAGGCGGGTTGCGACTGGCGGAACAAGTCGAGCAGCTCGCGCTCGGAGAGCTCGCGGAAAGCGCGCTCTGGCGCGCGGGACCCGACGGGCGAGAAGTGTGTGACGCGGCGGCGCCGCTGGGACCCGGTGCCGTGTTCGAAGATGAGGCCGAGCTGATCGCGGCCGTACACAGTCACGCGGCCGGAGGGAAACACCTCCCAGCGCTCGCCCTCGATGGTCATGATGCGACGTGCCATGGCCCCCCCACGCCCCCCGGCCCTATGCCTGAGAGGTTGTGGCGACGGGGACCTCGCTCCACAGCTCCCACGCGTCGGGAGCGTATGTGGCGAGCGCCTGGAGCCGCCGCTCGAGCTTGATCTCCTCAGGCAGCCGCGACGCCTGGGCGCGATGCGACATCTCCGTCGGGCTCTCGGAAAACTCGATGAAGAGCCGCGGATCCTTGGCGTTGCGGAACAGCCAGATCCGTTGGCCGCGCGCGTCGGCGAACTGGCTCAGCTCGCGCAGCGTGTTGACGTACTCGGTTTCGTTCTGAGCAGGCACGCGTACGCGCGCCGCCGTCAGGACTTTGGCCATGCTCACACCGCCCCCTCGGGAAACTCTTGCAACAGCTTCTTCACATCGGCCAGGAACTTGTCGGCATCGGCGCCGTCTACGACCCGATGATCATACGACATCGTCAGCATCCCCATCGTGCGGATCGCGATCGACTCAGTGCCGTCGGGGGGGGCCGCCGTCACGACCTTGGGGCGCTTCTCGATCGCGCCGACACCCAGGATCGCCACCTGTGGCTGGTTGATGATGGGAATGCCGGCATAGGGCCCGAAGCCGCCCGGGTTCGTGATCGTAAACGTGCCGCGCTGGATGTCGTCGGGCGACAGCTTCTTGGTGCGCGCCCGCTCGCCGAGATCGTTGATCGCGCGCGCGATTCCGATCAGCGACAGCTCGTCGGCGTGCTTGATGACGGGCACGATCAGTCCCCAGTCGAGCGCGACCGCGATGCCGATGTTGACGTCGGCTCGATAGATCGTGCTGTCGCCAGAGACGGCCGCGTTGACCACGGGGTGCTTGCGGAGGTTCTCGGCGCACGCCTTCACGATGAAGGCGAGGAACGTGAGACTCACGCCGCGCTCCGCGTAAACGTGCTTGGCTTTCCCACGCAGCTGGGCGACGCGCGTGAAATCGACCTCGAACATGCTCGCGACGTGGGCCGACACGCGCTTCGACATCACCATGTGGTCCGCGGTGATCTTGCGGATCTTGGACCACGGCTCGACGCGATCGCCCGGCCAGGGGTCCACGGCCGGATGTTCGACGGCGCCGGAAGGAGCCGGGAGCCGGGAGCCGGGAGTCGACGGCGCATGGGTCGGAGCGCGCTCGATGTAGCCGAGAATGTCCTGCTTGGTTACGCGACCGGCGTAGCCGCTCCCGGGTATGCGCGAGATGTCGACGCTGTGCTCGGCTGCGATCTTGCGAACCAGCGGAGTCGATTTCGTCCGCAGGCGCTGCTCGGCCGTCAGAACCGCCCCCCCCCCCCCCCCGCCCCCCATCGCCGCTCTTCATGACCGGGGCGGGAGCCTTTGGCGTCTCGGCCTTGGGCGCGGGCGCCGGCTTCGGCGGTTCGGGTTTTGGAGCCGAGGGGGGAGCGGGCGCCGGTGCAGCGGCAGGCTTCGAGGCTGTCGCACCGGCCTCAGTTTCCAACACCGCGACGAGCGTCTGCACCGGCACCGTCTGCCCCTCTTGAACCTTGATCTCCGCCAGGGTGCCAGCCGCGGGCGCGGGGATCTCGGCATCGACCTTGTCGGTCGAGATCTCGAACAGCGGCTCATCACGTTTGACGACGTCGCCGACCTTCTTGAGCCACTTGCTCAAGGTGCCTTCGGCAATCGATTCGCCCATTTGGGGCATCAGGACATCAACGCGTGCCATGATTCACCTCAGTATTTCGCCAGCCACCGCGCAGCCTTCACAATATCGTCAGTCTGGGGCAGCACGAAGTCCTCGAGCGTCGGCGCATACGGCAATGGGACGTCGTGCGCCGTTACCCGCATGATCGGCCCGTCGAGCCACTCGAACGCCTGCTCGTTGATCCGCGCCGCGATCTCGCCCGCGATCCCGCCGGTGCGCGTGTCTTCGTGCACGATGAGCACCTTGTTCGTCTTCTTGACCGTATTCACGATGGCGGCGTCGTCCAGCGGGAGCAGCGTCCGCAGATCGACCACCTCGACGGACAACCCATCTTCCTTGTCCAGCTTCTCAGCCGCTTCGAGCGATTTCCACAGCGTCGCGCCGTAGCTGATGATCGAAAGATGCTTCCCTTCCCGTGCGATGCGCGCCTGTCCGATCGGCGTGAGAATCTCCTCACCCTCAGGCAGCTGCTCCTTGATACGCCGGTACAGCCATTTGTGCTCGAGATAGAGCACGGGGTCCTCATCGCGGATCGAGGATTTGATCAGACCTTTCGCGTCCCGCACCGTCGCCGGATAGACGATCTTGAGTCCCGGCGTGTGCAGGAACGCCGCCTCGGGGTTCTGCGAGTGAAATGGTCCGCCGCGCACGTAGCCGCCGCAGGGACCGCGCACCACCATCGGCGTCGAGAGGCCGGCCCGATAGCGCGCCGTCGCGACGTAGTTTGTCAGCATGTCGTAGGCGCACGAGATGAAGTCGATGAACTGCATCTCGGCGACGGGCCGGAGTCCCATGTGCGCCGCGCCCGCCGCGGCGCCAACGATCGCCGCTTCGGAGATCGGCGTGTCGATCACCCGCGACTCGCCGAACTTCTTCACGAACCCATCGGTCACCTTGAACGCACCGCCGTACAAACCGACATCTTCGCCGAGGATGAAGACGCGGTCGTCGCGCTCCATCTCCTCCCAAAGTCCCTGGCGCAGCGCCTCAAGGAAGGTGACTTCAGCCATTACAGGCTCTTGAACCAGAGCTTGTCCGCACTCGGCGGATGGACATACACGCCGGGCAGCGCGCTCTCAGGATCGGGCAGTGGCTCGTTCACGCACGCATCCGTCGCCTGATCGACTTCGACCCGCACGCGGTCGTCGATGTCCTTCAAGTCCCCTTCCGCCACGAGGTCGGCCGCGAGCACGCGCTGCGTGTAGCGGTCGACCGGATCGTTCGACTTCGACCACAGCTCCAGCACATCCTTGGGGACGTAATGCTGATCGTCGTGCTCGGCGTGGCCTTTGCGACGGTACGTCTTCACTTCGATGAAATGCACCCCTTTGCCGCGCCGCGCGCGCTCCACGGCAAACCGCGTCGCTTCGTACACCGCAAAAACATCGTTGCCATCGACGCTGACCGCCGGAATCCCGTACCCTTTCGCCTTGTCGGCGAGATCCTTGACCGCGAATTGCTTCTCCGGCGGCGTCGAGTAGGCCCAGTGGTTGTATTCGCCGATGACGACAAGGGGCAGGCGCTGCACAGCCGCGAGATTCAAGCCTTCATGAAACGTGCCGGTCGACGTGCCGCCGTCGCCGATGTACACGAGGCCGACGCGTGACTCGCCGCGCAGCTTGAAGCTGAGCGCGATCCCGGCCATCACCGGGATCATGTCGCCCAAATGCGAGATCTGGCCGAGGTACCCCTTCTCCAGGTCGTTGAAGTGGACATTCAGCTCGCGCCCGTGCGTGGGACTGTCGGCTTTCGCCATGTATTGGCGCAGGATTTCGATTGGCTGGGCGCCCATGACGAGCAGGGAGCCGAGGTTTCGAATGAGGGGAGACAGGATGTCCTTGTTCCGTCCGCGCTCCAGGGCATAGGCCGAGGCGACCGATTCGGCTTCCTGGCCAAGCGAGCGGAACAGGCCGCCGATGACCTTGGTCTGGCGATATAGGGCAACCAGCCGCTCCTCGAGCGTGCGCGTAAGGCGCAGGTAGTAATAGATCTCGAGCAGCTGGTCGGTAGAGAGCGCCGCCCCAGACGGTATGACCCCCGTCGGCTGAGTCGCAGGAAGAGCCATGGCCCTAAATTATAGCCGGGGGGGAAGATCCATGGCGAACATCAAGCTCCGTGTCACCGGCATGACCTGCGGCCACTGTCAGGCCAAGGTCGAGAAGGCGCTGAAGGGAGTCACCGGCGTCTATTCCGCGATCGTCGACCTGCCGGACGGCGAAGCGGAAATCGACTTCAACGACGATCAAGTGACGACGGAGCAGCTCCTGACGGCCGTCACCAAAGCAGGCTACAGCGCGAAGATCGCCGGCTAGTACGCGCCGCGCATGACGTGCCCGGGTTCGACCAGCTTGTGCACTTCCGCGAGAAACCGCTTCGCCAGCTTGTCGAGCTCGGATTCTCCTACCTGATCGGTCGCCACCTCGACGAACGTATAGTGCCCACCCTCGGGCCGCGCGCTGATCGTAATCCGTCCTAACGTGCCCTGATACGCCCGGCGCCGTGGTGATTCCTCCGCCGGCGCGAGCCGCCCACCAAAGAAGCTCTTCGCCACGTCGAGTACCGCTTCGGGACTCGCGCTAGTTCTGTGGAAGTAACGCATGACTCACGACTCCTCGAGGTTTGAACGACCGGAGCGTCAGGCTGTTGAGCACCACCGAGAGACTGGACCACGCCATCGCCGCGCTGGCGAGCACGGGCGAGAGCAGCCAGCCGGTCAACGGATACAGCGCTCCGGCCGCCACCGGAATCAGCACGACATTGTAGCCAAACGCCCAGATCAGATTCCAGCGAATCGTACGCAGCGTTCGGCGCGACAGCTCGATCGCGGTGAACACGGCGCGCAAGTCGCCGCGGATCAGCGTCACGTCCGACGCTTCCATCGCGATGTCGGTCCCCGTACCGATCGCGATGCCGATGTCGGCTTGTGCCAGCGCCGGCGCGTCGTTGATGCCGTCGCCGACCATCACGATGCCGCCACCCTGGCGCTGCAGCTTTCTCACGAGGTCCGCCTTCTGCGATGGCAGCACCTCCGCGATGATCTCGTCGATGCCGACCTCGTTCGCCACTGCCTGCGCGCCCTTCTTTGAGTCGCCCGAGACCATGGTCACCGGAATGCCGCGCTTCCGGAGCAGCTCAATCGCTGCCTTCGACGTCGGCTTGATCGGATCGGAGATCGCGATCACCGCGAAGACCGTGTTATTCACGACAACGATCACCGGTGAGCGGCCTTGTGCCGCCAGCCGGTCGGCATCGGTGCCGAGCGAGCCGAGCTCCAGGCTGCGCTCGCGCGCGTGCCGGAGCGAGATCACCTCGATGATCCGGCGGTCCACGGTCCCGCGCACACCACGGCCTTCCATGGCCGCGAACTTCTCGACGGGAAGCAGCGACACCTGCTTGTCCTGCGCCGCCTTGAGAATCGAGACCGCGAGCGGATGCTCGGAGCGTTGCTCGACGGACGCGGCCCACTTGAGGACGTCGGCCGGACTGATCGGCGTCCCGTCCGGCTTCTTGGCCGTGACGATGTGCGTGACGGTAGGCTTCCCCTCGGTGATCGTCCCTGTCTTGTCGAGCAGAACAGTGCGAGCGCTGGCGAGTCGCTCTAGCGCCTCACCACTCCGAATCAGGATGCCGTACTCGGCCGCTTTACCCGTGCCGACGAGGATCGCCGTGGGAGTCGCCAGACCGAGCGCGCAGGGACACGCGATGATGAGCACCGTGACGAAGGCCACCGTCGCATAGACCAGCGCCCGCATCTGGGGCATCGGCCCGAGATCGAACCAGACGATGAACGCGACGAGCGCGAGCGCGATGACGATCGGCACGAACACGCCCGCGACTCGATCGGCGAGCTTCTGGATCGGCGCCTTCGTCGCCTGCGCATCTTCGACGAGCTGCACGATCTGGCCGAGCGCGGTCTCCTTGCCGACACGCGTCGCCCGGAATGTGATGCTGCCAGTGGTGTTCAGCGTGCCGCCGATGACTTCGTCGCCCGGCTTCTTGGCCACGGGCATGGGCTCGCCGGTCAGCATCGCCTCGTTCACCGCCGACGCGCCGTCGGTGACGACGCCGTCCACCGGTACCTTCTCTCCGGGCTTCACGATCAACAGGTCGCCGACGACGACAGCTTCCACCGGTGTTTCGACTGCTTCGCGATCGCGAACCACATGCGCCGACTTTGCCCGCAGCGCCGCCAGCCGGCGAATCGCCTCCGACGTGCGGCCCTTCGCGCGCGCCTCCAGCAGCCGGCCCAGCAGGACGAGCGCGATGATCGCGGCGACGGCCTCGTAGTAGACGTCCGCCGGGAGTCCGGCGCGGAGGAACAGCGCGGGCGCAGCCGTAGCGACCAGCGAGTAGAGATACGCTGCGCCGGTTCCGACGCCGATCAGCGTGTTCATGTCGGCGGTGCGGTGCCGGAGTCCACTCCACGTTCCCTTGTAGAATTGCTGGCCGGACCAGGCGACCACGGGGAGCGTGATTGCGGCGAGCCCCCATTTGATCCAGTCGAGGTCGAGGATCCAGCCCTGTCGCGCCACCCAGTCGCGGAGCCAGACGGCGGCCGGCATGAGCAGCCGGCCCATGAGATCGACCTGCTTCATGGTGCCGCCCTCTCCCATCGGCCGGTCGGCCATCAGCAGCATCGAGCCGATCATGGCGACGATCGTGACGACCGCCGCAACCAGGAACTTCCAGGCGAGCGTGCGAATCTCTCTGCTGCGCGCGATACGCTCACGTTCCAGCGGGTCCTCCGAGGCAATCGGCTCCGCGACCTCGAAGCCAGCCTCGGCGACCGCTTTTTCCAGGTCCTCTCCGCTCACCACGCCCGGGATGTAGTCGACCGTGACCATTTCCGTCGCCTGATTCGCGACGGCGCGGATGACGCCATTCGCCTTCGAGAGTGATTGCTCGAGCGGCACGACGCTCGGCGCATAGTGCAAATCGATGACGCTGAAGGTGACGCTCGCCTTGCCGCAGTTGTAGCCGGCGTCGCGCACCGTCTTGATGAGCTGCGCGACGTTCGTCTGCGCGGCGTCATACTCGATGGCGGCCTTGTTGGTGGCGAAGTTGACGCCCGCTGAGGTGACCCCGGCGGCCCCGGCGAGCGCTTCCTGCACCGTGGCCGCGCAGCTCGCGCAGGTCATGCCTTCAATGGGCAGAACGATTCGCGCCTTACTCATGCTTGCCGTTGTGGAACTTGTGGGGAGATGATGCCGCGCGCCGCTCACCCGCCGGCTCAACCACCAGCAGGCCCTTGAGCATGTTCATGCCGCAGCGGAACGGATATTCGCCGGGCTGCTCGGGGGTGAATTCGATCGCAGTCGTCTGAAAGGGCGGCAGCTGAGCATCGATCCCGAACCGCTCGAACACGACGCGCTCCGAGCAGTCGGCGGTCTCATCGCGATAGAACTGAAGCCGGACCGGCGTGCCCGCCTGCACGACGATCGTATCGGGCGTGTAGCCGCCCTTCACGATGACGCGCACCTCCTGGATCCCTCCGGTTCCCGTGGTCGCCAGCGTGGCTGTGCCGCGCGAGTACAGGAAGTACCAGAGCACCCAGGCGATGGCAACAGCGCCCAGCGCCGTGACGGCAACCTGGGTGCTCGTCACGGAGTCCCCGTCAGCGCAGCGCTTTCGTCGCCGCCGATTCGATCCGCATGGCGTAGAACGAGCGCCAGACGAACACCAGGGCAATCACCAGGAACGCGCCCGCGAGCACGAGGCTCAGCGTCGCGCCCCGCTCGGCGGTCAGCGAGACGGCGAGCTCGACGGCGAGGAGTCCGAACAGCGTCGTGAACTTGATGATGGGATTCATGGCGACCGACGACGTGTCCTTGAACGGATCGCCGACGGTATCGCCCACGACCGTGGCGTCGTGGAGCGGCGTGCCTTTCTGCTTCAGCTCGGTCTCGACGATCTTCTTGGCGTTGTCCCAGGCGCCGCCCGCGTTGGCCATGAAGATGGCCTGGTAGAGACCGAACAGCGCGATCGAGATCAGGTAGCCGATGAAGAAGTACGGCTCGAAGAACGCGAACGCGAGCGTTGCGAAAAAGACGGTCAGGAAGATGTTGAACATCCCCTTCTGCGCGTATTGCGTGCAGATCGCCACCACCTTCTTGCTGTCCGACACCGAGGCTTTGGTCGTGCCCTCGAGCCGGATATTCGCCTTGATGAACTCGACCGCGCGGTATGCGCCGGTCGTGACCGCCTGGGTCGACGCGCCCGTGAACCAGTAAATGACCGCGCCACCGGTGATGAGGCCGAGCAGGAACGGTGGATACAGAATCGACAGGTTCGACAAGAGCTCCGGCTGCAGCCCCCGGGTCAACGCTACGATAATGGAAAAGATCATCGTCGTGGCCCCGACGACCGCGGTCCCGATCAGCACCGGCTTGGCGGTCGCCTTGAAGGTGTTCCCGGCCCCGTCGTTCTCCTCCAGGTTCTCCTTGGCCCGCGCAAAGTTCGGATCGAACCCGAAATCCTTCTTGATCTCCGCCTTCACGTTCGGGACCTGCTCGATCAGCGATAACTCATAAATGGACTGCGCGTTGTCGGTGACCGGCCCGTACGAATCGACCGCGATCGTCACCGGCCCCATGCCCAGGAACCCGAATGCCACGAGACCGAACGCGAACACCGCCGGAGCGAGCATCAACCCGCCGAGACCGGTGGTGCTGACGCCGAAGGCGATCGCCATCAGCGTCATCATCGTCATGCCTAACCAGAACGCGCTGAAGTTCCCGGCGACGAAGCCGGACAGGATGTTCAGCGAAGCACCGCCTTCGCGCGACGACGTCACGATCTCTCGCACGTGCCGCGACCCGACGGACGTAAACACCTTCACGAATTCGGGGATAATCGCACCCGCGAGCGTGCCGCAGGTGATGACGAGCGAGAGCTTCCACCACAGCGAGGGATCGTTGCCCAGGTTCGGAATCAGCAGTCGCGAGGCCATGAAGGTCAGCGCGACCGATACCAGAGAGGTGAGCCAGACCAGGGTCGTGAGCGGTGCTTCGTAGTTCATGTGGTCGGCGTTCTGATACCGCGCCTTCGTGAAGGCAGCATTCAGGAAGTACGAGAAGCCCGAGGCGATGACCATCATGACGCGCATCGCGAAGATCCAGACCAGCAGCTGTACCTTCACCAGCGGCTCGTGCACGCCGAGCAGGATGAACGAGATGAGCGCGACGCCCGTCACGCCGTACGTCTCGAAGCCATCGGCGCTGGGTCCCACCGAATCGCCGGCGTTGTCGCCCGTGCAATCCGCGATGACGCCGGGGTTGCGCGCATCGTCTTCCTTGATCTTGAACACGATCTTCATCAGGTCGGCGCCGATGTCGGCGATCTTGGTGAAGATGCCGCCCGCGACGCGCAGCGCCGCCGCGCCGAGCGATTCGCCGATCGCGAAGCCGATAAAGCACGGCCCCGCGTAGTCGCCGGGGATGAACAGCAGGATCAAGAGCATCAGCAACAGCTCGACACTGATCAACAGCATCCCGATGCTCATGCCGGCTTTCAGCGGAATCGCATGGTTGGGATAGGGTTTGCCGGTGAGACTGGCGAAGGCGGTGCGGGAGTTCGCGAATGTGTTGACGCGGATTCCGAACCACGCCACACCGTAACTGCCGCCGATGCCGATCAGGCTGAACAACAGGATGATGATCACCTTCATCGCGGGGAAGCCGCGCACCATGGCACCCGCCGCGTTCGTCGTCTGCGCCAGCGTCCCGAAGTACACGGCCACGATCGCGCCGATGAAGAGCCAGAGAATAAGAAGGAAGCGGCCCTGGGTGAGCAGGTACGTCTTGCACGTCTCGTAGATCAGCTCGGAGATCTCCCGCATCGCCCGATGCACCGGCAGGTTGCGCAGCTGCGTGTACTGCGCGAGACCGAACAGCAACCCGAGCGCGCAGATGAGCAGCCCCCACAAGAGCAGCGCCCTGCCTCCGATGCCGCCCAGGAACGTGGCTTGATTGAGATCTGGCAGCACCAGGGCCGCTTCACCGCCGGCCGCGTGCTGCACGGGGGGCGACGCGGGGCTAGCAGCGTTCTGAAGGAACGCAAGCAACGGCGTCAGACTCGTCATGCGCGACGATCTCCTGGGGTGGTGCAGAACTGGTAGAGCGCGGGAGCTACCACGATCATGGCCGGGACAAGCTAATAGGGTGCGGGGCCGTCGCAAAGCCATGCGCGACGGCCCGTTCGATCACCTGCGGCTGCCGCTACTTTTCCGCGTATTCGTAGTACTCGATGCCGAGATGCGTGATCTGCTCCTCCCCCATCAGCCAGCGCAGCGTGTTCTTGAGCTTCGTCTGCTGAATGAAGAGGTCGTGCTCGGCGTAGAGACCCGGCGCAAACTGCGGGCTCTTAAAGTAGAAAGACAGCCATTCCTGAATGCCCGACAGACCGGCCCGCGAGGCCAGGTCGAAGAACAACGCCAGGTCGAGCACGATCGGCGCCGCGAGGATCGAGTCCCGGCACAGGAAGTCGACCTTGATCTGCATCGGATAGCCAAGCCATCCGAAGATGTCGATGTTGTCCCAGCCCTCTTTGTTGTCACCACGCGGCGGGTAATAGTTGATCCGCACCTTGTGGTAGACCTTGCCGTACAGCTCGGGATAGAGATCCGGCTGCAGGATGTGCTCCAGCAGGCCGAGTTTCGATTCTTCCTTCGTCTTGAACGACTCGGGATCATCCAGGACTTCGCCGTCGCGATTGCCCAGGATGTTCGTGGAATACCAACCCGAGAGCCCCAGCATCCGGGCCTTGAACGCCGGCGCGAGCACGCTCTTCATCATCGTCTGACCGGTCTTGAAGTCTTTGCCGCCGATCGGCACGTGGTGGTCGTCGGCCAGCTTCTCCATCACCGGAAGATCGACCGTGAGGTTGGGCGCGCCGTTGGCGAACGGCACGTTCTCCATCAACGCGGCGTAGGCGTAGAGCATCGACGGGGCAATCGACTGGTCGTTCTGCTCCATCGCTTTCTCGAACGCGGCCAGCGACTGATGCGCGGGTCCGGGCGTGAGGAACACTTCCGTCGACGCACACCACACGATGACCATGCGATCGAGCTTCGCGCTCTTCTTGAAGTTCCGCATGTCCTCACGCAGTTGTTCGGCGAGCTCCCGCTTGTTCTTGCCGCGCTTGACGTTCGTTCCCTGCAGCCGCTTCACGTAGTACTGATCGAAGACGGCCGGCATCGGCTTGATATTCTGGAGGAAATCCTTGATCGGCTCGAGGTGCTCGTGCCTGTCGAGCACGCCGGCTTTCACCGCCGCGGTATAGGCATCATCGGGAATCGGGTCCCAGGCGGTAAAGACGAGATCCTGGAGGTCGGCGAGCGGCACGAATTCCTTGATCTTCGGTACGCGCTTCTCGGTCCGCTTGCCGAGCCGGATCGTCGCCATCTGGCTGAGCGAACCGATCGGGAGGGCGCGGCCGCGCCGCACATTCTCGACGCCGGCGATGAACGTCGTGGACACGGCGCCGAGGCCCACCAGCATCACACCCAATTTTCCCGTCGCCGGCGCGATTTCGCGTGCGCCGCCGGTCAATACCGCATGATCCCGTGCCATCAATGTCCCTTGCGGCGTGCCGCCGCCATTCCAGGCAACGTCTCACGTTTCGGAGCCGGCGAGGGTGGCGGCGCGCCCCGCGCCACGCGCGCGACGTGCACCACTCGTTGGATCACCGTGATCGCGGAGACGAACGCGAGCACCGCCACAATCCAGAACAACACCACGCCCGGCCGACCTGGACCCGAGCCGAACACCAGGGTCGGGATGCCCAAGAGAAGAATGCGCTCGGCGCGCGCGGCAAAGCCGACGCGGTTTTCCACGCCGAGCGCCTCGGCGCGCGCGCGGGCATACGACACGATCAACGACGCGCTCAGCGCCACGAGACTCGCGGCGATGGCGCGCGGCTTCAATTCAGCCGGCAACGGTCCGCTCAAAAAATAGAAGGTCAGACCGGTAAAGACTGCCCCTTCACCGATCCGGTCCAGCGTCGAATCGTAGAAGGCGCCGAAGGTGGTCATCTTCCCGCCCTGCCGCGCCACCTGACCGTCCAGAATGTCGAACAGACCGCTGAACAGCAGCAGAGCCCCGCCCAGCCGGACGACCCCGGTTCCAAACGCCACCCCAGAGCCGATCACGATCAGTGTACCGATCGTCGTGATCGTGTTCGGATTGACGCCGACCGCGATCAGGCTACGTGCCAGCGGTCCCATCAACCGCACAAAGCCGTCCTTGACGCGCTGGGGAATCACATTCATGCCGGGGAGAAGCTAATCTCCGGCGAAAATGACGGTAGGGCTAAAGCTCCTAGTTGCCCAATGGGTTGACTCGTACTTTAGGGCAACAGTCTGAACGCCTCACCAGGAGCCTCTCATGACCCGCATGCCCTTCCTGCTCGCTCTGTCTCTGCTCGCGGCGGTCCCTGCTGCCGCCCAGCAACCGGCCTCGCCCGCCCCGCCCGCCCCGCCCGCCGACGACCCGTTCGTCTGGCTCGAAGACGTCGAGAGTGCGCGGTCGATGGAGTGGGTGAACGCCAAAAACGCTGTTACGGTCGCGACGCTTACGGCGTCTCCGCTCTACCAGACGCTCTACGACCGGATCAAGCAAATCCTCGATTCCAGGGACAAGATCGCGTTCCCGGAGATCATCGGAAACTCCCTCTACAACTTCTGGAAGGACGCCGACCACGAGCGCGGCATCTGGCGCCGCACGAGCTGGGCAAGCTATGCGACCGCCAGCCCGTCCTGGGAGACGGTCATCGATCTGGACTCGCTGAGCAAGGCTGAAGGCGTGACGTGGTCCTGGTCCGGTGCCGACTGCTTCGAACCCGAATACAAGCGGTGCATCGTCGCGCTGTCGCGTGGCGGATCCGACGCTACCGAGATGCGTGAGTTCGATCTCACCACGAGACGCTTCATCGCCGATGGATTCAAAGTGCCGGAGGCGAAGAGTGGTACGACGTGGGTCGATGACAGCACCCTGCTCGTCGGCACCGACTTCGGACCGGGCACCATGACGACGTCGGGGTACGCCCGCATCGTCAAGCTCTGGAAACGCGGGACTCCACTGTCGGCCGCGACGACCGTGTACGAAGCGACACCAGATCACGTGGGCGCGTTCGCATTCAACACCAATGATGGAGCGCGCCGCTATCTCGCCATCGTCGACCGTACGGACTTTTACCATGGCTTGGTGTACCTCTACGACCACGGCAAGGTCGTGAAAGTGGATGTCCCCACGGATGCCGATGTCAATTTCGTGCAGGGTCAGCTCGTCGTGTACGTCCGAGACCCGTGGAAGGTGGGTGGCAAGGCCTGGCCGACCGGGTCCCTGATCGCGATGTCGCTGGACAATTTCCTCGCCGGCAAGCGCGCCTTTCAGCTCGTGATGCAGCCCGGACCGCGCGAGACGATCAACAACGTCTCGACGACGCGCGACTACTTACTGCTCAACATCCTGACCAACGTGCGCGGTGAGCTGCGTCGCTATCGCTATCAGAACGGGCGTTGGTCGTTCGACAAGGTACCGGCGCCTGACCTCGGCACCGTTGGCGTCGCGGCCACTTCCGCGTATTCGAACCGCTATTTCTTCACGTTCACGAACTTCATTCAGCCGACGACGCTGTACGTCACAGCCGAGGACGGCAGTGTCGCGGAGGTCAAACGCCTGCCCGCGATGTTCGACGCGACCGGCCTTGTTGTGGAGCAGCAGGAGGCGACCTCAAAGGACGGAACGAGGATTCCGTATTTCATCGTCCATCGTGGCGATCTCAAGCGGGATGGCAGCAACCCCACGCTGCTCGGCGCCTACGGCGGGTTCGAGATCGCGAGCACACCGAGCTACAGCACGCACACGGGGGCGGCCTGGCTCGAGCGCGGTGGCACATACGTGCTCGCCAACATCCGGGGCGGCGGCGAATTCGGACCGCAGTGGCATCGTGCCGGATTGAAGGAGAACCGGCAGCGCATCTATGACGATTTCGCGGCCGTCTCGCAGCAACTGATCAAGGACGGCATCGCCACGCCGCAGCACCTGGGAATTCGTGGGGGGAGCAACGGCGGTTTGTTGATGGGCGTGGCGCTCACCCAGCACCCGGAGTTGTACAACGCGGTCCTGATTCAGAATCCGCTGCTCGACATGAAGCGCTACAACCATCTGCTCGCCGGCGCGAGCTGGATGGCGGAGTACGGCAATCCGGACAAGCCGGAGGAGTGGGCGTACATCTCGCGGTACTCGCCGTATCAGAACCTGAAGCCCGGGACGAAGTATCCAACCGTGATGTTCACGACGACGACGCGCGACGATCGCGTCCATCCTGGGCACGCGCGCAAAATGGCCGCTAAGATGGAGTCGATGGGCATTCCGTTGTACTACTTCGAAAATACTGAGGGCGGGCACGGCGCCGGAGTCACGAACGCCCAGGTCGCCAGAGAGCTCGCGCTGACATACGTCTACTTGTGGCGACAGCTGGGAGTGGAGCCGAGGCCGACGCCTTAAGGCTGTCGGGGCACGATGGGTCCGGCTATCTCCACAATGACGCGATAGCCTTCGAGGCTGGTCGGGATTTTGCCGACCGCCGGGCCTTTGCCGGCCATGAGGACCTTGATGCAGCGCTCGTGGCCGCACAACCCGATGGCCGTCCCCACGACGCCCGGCATCTTCATCAGAGAGTCGGTGTGTGCCGCGAGCACTTCGTCGATGCTGCGAGCGGCCACGGCGGTATCTCCTGTCTTTTCTTCGCTTCCTCGCGCAACAGAGCGTTGCGAGCTCGAACAGGCCAACGCGCCGGCAACCAACACCGACGCAAGTGCGCCCCCCCCCCCCCCCCCCCGTTCAACGTCGGCTTGTAAGTGTAGCCCACCATGGTAAGGCCGTTGATGCCGAAATAGGCGCCGCGTGCGGCATTCGGGATCGCCGCGAGCGTGAGCGTGCACGTTCCAGGACCGATGCCATCGGCATCTGCCGTGACGCACTGCACCTCGGGACCTGAATTCCAGCTGGCGCGGACCGTCACGCCGTTCAGCGGGGTGTGCCGCGAGTCGTGGGCTGTGATGCGAACCGTCGCGGACCACGTGTCCACGCCGCTCGTCGTGAAGCCGTCGAGATTGCCGACGTGCACACTCGGCGCAGTCACGCTGACCACGATGGCGCTCGCGTTGTTGTACGGGTTTGCATCCGGGTACTTCTGAGTCGCGGTCAGGATGTGCCCGGCAATCGTAGCACCCGCGGTGTTCCAGTTGAACGTTGTCGTTGCGCTCGCGCCGAGCGCGAGCCCGGGAATCGTCTGGGTGCCGATGACCGCATTGCCGGCTGCACCGTCGGTCAGCACGACGTCGAAGTTCGCCGTGACGTCCTGCCCACCCACGTTCCGGACCGTGACCACCACCGGAGCCGTATCACCAACCGTCACCGAACCGGGCCCGGTGATGCTCGCCAGCGCGATGTCCGCCGGTGCTGGCACCACGTTCACGGTCGCCGAGCGCTGATTGTTGCCGGCGTTGTCGTCCGTCAGGCTCTGGGTCGCCACGAGCGTATGCCCGCCGACTGCGGCCGTCGCCGTATTCCAGTTGAACGAGCGCGTTGTCGAGGCGCCCACCGCGAGGGATGTGACCGTCTGCGTGCCGATCGTCACACCCGCGGTGGAGTCGGTCAGAACGACATTGAAGCTCCCGACGCTCAGGCCGCCCACGTTCTGGACGGTGACGCCAATCGTGGCCGTGCTGCCTTTGTTGATCGAGCCCGGCGCCGTCATGCTGGTCACCGCGACATCGGTCGAGGGCGCAATCACGGTGACGGTCACGGAGCGCTGATTGTTGGCGGCGTTGGCGTCGGTCAGCGTTTGGGTAGCCACCAACGTGTGACCGCCCAGGGCGACGCCCGTGGTACTCCAATTGAACGTCCGCGACGTGTTCGAGCCGCCGGGGAGCCCGGCGATCGTCTGCGTGCCGATCGTCACGCCGGCAGTCGCATCGGTCAGCACGACATCGAAGTTGCTGCTGACAGTCAGCCCACCCACGTTCTGCACGTTCACCGTTACGCCTGCGGAGCTCCCCTGAGCCACCGTCGCCGGCGCCGTCACGCTGTTCACGGCGAGGTCAGTCGTCAGTGGCGCCTGGACGATGACCGATATTGCCATGCTGTTATTCGACGGATTGTTATCGGCCAGCTTCTGCGTCGCGAACAAGGTGTGGCCGACGAGGGTCGCCCCAGCCGTGTTCCAGTTGATTGTGCGCGTGACACTGGCGCCCACCGCGAGGCCCGCGATCGTCTGAGTGCCCACCGTCGGACCGCCGTACCCGTCGGTCAGCACCACGTCGAAGTTGGCCGTGACGTCGAAAGCCCCGACGTTCTGTACCGTGACGGTGACCGGGACGATGTCGCCCTGATACACGCGGGCGGGCGCGCTGATGCCCGTGACGGCAAGATCGGCGGGTGGGGGCGGCGGCGGCGGCGGCGGCGGAGGCGGCGTCGGCGACGTCACCAAGATCGAAATCGCAATGCTGTTGTTCGATGGTTCGTCGTCCGCCAGCTGCTGGGTTGCGAAAACGGTGTGGCCGGTGATGGCTGCGCCCGCGGTATTCCACGCGAGATCGACGTTCGTGCTCGCCCCGATCGCGAGCCCATTGACCGTCCCCGTGGCAAGCGTCGGACCGTCCCACCCATCCTTCAAGACAACGGCGAAGCTCGTGCCGATGTCCACCTCGCCCACGTTCTGGACGGTGACGACGACGTGGGCCGTGTCGCCTTGACCGACGGAGCGCGGCGCCGTGATGGCCGTAACGGCGATGTCGGTCGGCTTGGGTAACACCGAGATCGCCGTGCTGGCACGATTGTTCGACGCGTTATCGTCGGCGAGCGCGTGCGTTGCCACCAGCCGGTGGATGCCGAGCGCGGCGCCGGTGGTGTTCCAAGAGAAGACGAGCGTCCTGCTGGCTCCGACCGCGAGGCCTCCGGCGATCGTCTGTGTGCCGAGCGTGGTACCGGACGTCGAGTCCCGCAGTGTGACCGTGATGTCGCTCGCCGTGTTCTGGTTGCCGACGTTCGTAACCGTCACGCCGATGTTGACTCCGTGGCCCACGATCACGGTGCCTGAGGGAGGCGTGCTGACGCTGCTCACGGCTATGTCGGTCAACGGTGCCTCGACGGGGATCGTCGCCGAGCGCTGATCGTTGGCGGCCCGGTCGTCAGCCAGCGTCTGCGTGGCCAGCAACGTGTGATCACCGCTGGTGGCCGGCGCCCACGTGAATGTCACCGTTGTCGCGACCCCGGCCGCGAGGCTCGGAACCGTCTGCGTGCCGACCGTGACGTGCTCCGTGGTGTCTCGCAGCGTCACGCCAAAGCTCGCGACGTCCTGGTTGCCGACGTTTTTCACGATCACGGTGATGGTCGCGGGCCTGCCCCGCACGGTCGAACTCGGTCCGCTGACGCTCGTGACCGCCACGTCGGTCAACGGACCGGGCGGCGGCGGCGCGAAGCCGTCGATCGTGACGCCGAAGCGGTTGAGCACGAGATCGATGCGGTTGCCGATCGTCACCGTCGAGCTGCCGGCAAACAGCAGTGCCACGGGATTGAGGTTCGAGTCGTCGGTCACGATGAGGGAGCCGGAGTCGCCGCCGCCGCTGAACGTTCCCGGCGAGATGATCAGCTGGTCCACGTAGCGGGCCTGCTTGGTACAGGTGAGACCCGAGACCGCGTAGCAGACCGAGACCGTCGCGTTGACGCCGGTGATCTGGCCGTGCGTCAGGCGAGTGGTGCGGCCGTACTTCTGTACGTTGAGACCGAGCAGCGCATTCCGGTCGTCGAACAAGCCGTCGCCGTCGGCGTCACCGTAGATCGTCGAGTTCGGCATGCCGTAGCCCTCGTCCGCGGGCGTGGCATTGTCCAACACCGCTTCGGACGACAGCGCGATCGCGGCGTCGATCGTATTGCTGCCATTGGTCGCGAACGAGATCGTCTGGAAGTCGGTCAGCGTGGCGATCTGATCGGCTGCCGTACCGCCGTCAAACGGACCAGGCTGGTACTCAGGATCGCCGATGTTGGCGTTATTCGAGTTCGCCAGGACGTGGTTGTTGGACAGGATGTAGACGTGACCCAATGCATCGCGCACCCGCGCGCCGATGGTGCCCGCGGTAATCGACGGGTGTCCGACCGAGAACCCTGTCGGTGCCGGCCGCTGGCGCTGCGTCGGATCGCTGTACGCCATGATCCGTCCGGTCACGCGCACGGTGACCGGCACGCCGTCGAGCGCCTGGGGCAAGCCAAGGATACCAGGCCGTTCCGCGAGGATCAGGACGCCGGCATTGCCGTCCGGCGTCGCGGTGACGGCCGTTCCGACCACACCCGGGATGTCGAGTAGCGCGGAGCTGTGACGCCGCAGCGCAGCGAGCGCGCCAAGCATTCCACTGGGTGGCAGACGTGGCGTGAGCGCGGGGCCGCCAGGAGCAACGCTGTCGGAGCAGGCGTACCAGACGGCGGGCGCAAACAGCAGTGCGACGACGCTGGCGCGAAGCAGGGTGCGGCGGACGACCATGACATCCCCCGTGGACCAAGGACAACGGGCGCGCCGGATTATGGAGGCTGGTTGGATCTCCAGCTAGTACGCGGGAAGCAGGTATTTCGCTCGTGTTTCTCGGAAGCGCGCCAACTCATCGTCCCACGCCTCCCAGATCGCACGTGCTGACACACCTCCCTCGATAGCGGTGCGCAGCTCGGGTCCCGCCGCCAGCCGATCGAAGCTCTGCGTCCGGAACTGGAACTCTGCGGGATGCACGGTACGAAGGGCTGTGAGCAACGCCACGGCCAGCTTGGTCGGATCGTAAACGCTGCGATCCCGCACACGTAGCGCGAGCCCCTGCAGCGCGATGCCGGCGTATTTGCCGTCGGTTGGGGCGTTGGGCGTGAAGGTCGTCGGCCGCACCTCCACGCCACGCAGGGCGATCGTGTCCAGCTGCGCGAGCACGCGCGGCGCATCCAGCCACGGCGCCCCGATCACTTGAAACGCCATCGCGGTGCCGCGACCGACCGAGACATTCGTGCCCTCGAACAGGCAGATGCCGGGGTAATGCAACGCGCTTTCGAGATCCGGCATGTTGGGCGAGGGCTTGATCCACGGCAGCGCCGTCTGGTCATACAGGATTGCACGGTGCCAACCTGCCGCCGGCACTACGACGAGGTCGGCGCCGATCGCGAGCACGTCGTTGGCCATGCGGGCGAGCTCGCCCAGCGTCATTCCGTGACGCATCGCGATCGGGAGGAATCCCACGAATGCGGAATCGGGATCGCCGGCGGTCGCACGGACGTTCCCCTGCACCGCCGTACCACCGACCGGATTGGGGCGGTCGAGTACGATGACGCGCTTGCCGGCGCTCGCGGCGAACCGCATCAGCTGCGTCGCGGTCGCGATGTACGTGTAGTAGCGCGCGCCGATATCCTGCAGATCGATGAGCAGGACATCGATGGAATCGAGCGCCGCCCGCGCCGCGCTACGCGATCCGCCATAGAGACTGTAGATTGGGAGTCCGGTTGCCGAATCCCTGCTGTCGGGGAGCCCAGGGCGATCTTCGGTGCCGCGAAATCCGTGTTCGGGACTGAACAGAACCGTGAGCCGTACGCCGTGAGCCGTGCGCAGGACATCGACATCGCGGCGACCAAGGCGATCAACCCCGGTATGGTTGGATAGCAGGCCCAGCCGCTTGCCGGCGACCAGGTGGGCGGAGTCGGAGAGCAATACGTCGATGCCGGGCCGGACCTGGGCGACAACAAGCGACGGCGCGCGTGTTCCAGCGGAACACGCGATGCCCACCACAATCAAGAAGAGACGATGCGCGCGCATAGACTCCTGATACTGATGCTGCTCACGGCGTGTGGTGGTCGGGCGACGACCGGCCCGGGCACACCACAGCCAGCGGTCGACGCCGTCCTGGGCAAGCTGACACCGCGCCAAAAAGTGGCGCAGCTCGTCGTGCCGTGGCTCGGCGGAAACTACATGGCGCTCGACGATTCCGCTTTCCAGATCGCCACGCGCTGGGTCGATACGCTCGAGGTCGGCGGCATCATCATCTCGGTCGGGTCGCCCTACGACATCGCCGCGAAGCTCAACGCGCTGCAACGCCGTTCCAAGCTGCCGCTCCTCGTGTCGGCCGATCTCGAGTGGGGGGCCGCGATGCGCGTCGTCGGGGCCACGGCGTTCCCCTACATCATGGCTGCGGGCGCTACGGGCGATGAGCGCGATGCGTACACGTACGGCCGCATCGCGGCGCGCGAAGGACGGGCCGTCGGCATCCATGTGAATTTCGCGCCCGACGCCGACGTCAATAATAACCCCCTGAATCCCATCATCAATACGCGCTCGTTCGGCGAGGACCCGCACGCGGTCGCGCGCCTCGTGCGCGCGTTCGTGCGTGGGCTGCAGGACAACGGCATGCTGGCCACG
>WNGI01000274.1_pt1 | contig 35628 bp, 37 predicted proteins | sample 5400621 | NCBI WGS metagenome assembly WNGI01 (sample SAMN13153374, study PRJNA577476) | soil metagenome | isolation source: 20 cm soil or saprolite under Garry oak tree replicate 1 | place: USA:California | collected 2016-06-15
GCCGGGTTATTTCACTTTTCCTACTTTCTGGCGATGTATTTCCTTTTTCCGTTCACACCTCTGTGGGTGATGCTGATCATGGGTTTCGTTTACGCGCTCATGATCAACGCCAATATCAACGGTGTCGCTCACAACTTCATCCATAACCCGTTCTTTCGGCCGGATTGGATGAACCGCGTCTTTGGTGTGATCGAATCAATCGCCTGCTGTTTTTCGCAGACCTATTATGACGCCGTGCACATGCAGCATCACAAGGGAAACGCTGATCGACCGGATGATCACGGCAAGACCGTGGATTGGATTTCCATTTACAAGCATGGCCATGATGGGGAGGCAGAAAATCCGTGGGGCTATGTCTTTCTCAGCTTTTTTCGCGACAATCCAGCAGCGATAAAACGCGAACTAGCAAAGCGCGGAAATTCCGATGTCCGTTGGGGCACAATCGAACTCACCGCGTTTATTAGCGTGTTACTTTTGATGGCGCTTATTGTTCCGACAAACCCGATCACCTTTATTAATTGGCGCTACATGCTGTTCTTTTTGCCCTTCTTCTATTTGGGCCATTGCTTCAGCTACTTGAACGGATATTTCCGCCACTATGGCGCTAACCCGGACAAGCCGATCGCGTGGGGCGTAAGTAGCTACGGGAAGATTTACAACTGGATTTTCTTCTACAACGGCTACCACGCCGAGCATCATTTCCGTCCGAAAGTGCATTGGACAAAAATGGAACAATTTCAGCGGCAGATCGCTGAGCTACAGAAACTGGAAGGCGTCCGCGTCATCAATCATGCCCATATGCTGGGCTTCCTCGATCCCAACTTGCCCAAACGCGGTCAGCCCGCAGCGCAAACTACCGAGGCAGTTTCCTAGGCGAGGCACGCAGGGTTAGACGTGTTCGCGACGAGAACGCGCGCCTGCCATCATCGCCGTCATCCCGAGCGAATGCGAGGAACCTCTCAATCGATATTGTTTACACAAATTTGGATAGAGCGTGACCAACTGTGGGGTCCCTCGCCGTCTTTGCGGCTCGGGATGACACCGCGACAACTTTGGCTTGCGCTCTACTCAGGTCCAAACGTCGCGCGCAGCTTTTCCTTTTTGTGCTCGCAATCTTCCTGAAGCCGAATTACGTCCGCCGTCAGTTGTTTCTCGAGCGATTCTACATCATCAAATTTTCCGGCGGCAACTGCCTTCCTAATCTCGTCGGTTAAGAAAATTTTCCTTTCCGCAATCTTTGCCTTGAACGAGGAATCGATCTCCGCCAGCTCCGCCTTCTGCTCGGCCGTCAAGGTCACACTGGGCGAGCCCTTTTGGAGCCGTTCCATTGCCAACTCGTACGCGGATTTCATCATCAAAACCGTTGCTCGTTGCGTTGGCGAAATCAATTTCTAAGTTAGCCTGTGGACCAAAACGTTCGTTTGATCAGTACCGACTTCGATGGCACTCTCGTCGCTCACGACAACGATCCGGTACTCGACCCGGCTTGCATCAAGCTGATCGGGCAGTTGCAGCAAGACGGCGCGCTTTGGACCATCAACACCGGTCGCTCGGTGGAACTGCTCGAATCAGGTTTGCTCGATTTCGAATTTCCCATTCGGCCCGATTTCATCCTCACCAGCGAACGCGATGTCTTCCGCCCATCGCGCAATGGCGGCAAGTGGGAGCCATTCGGTGATTGGAACGATCGTTGTGCGCAAGCTCATGCGGAGTTGTTCAATTCCGCCCAATCTGTTCTCACCGAGATCATCGATTTCGTAAACCGAAAAACGAAAGCACGCGTGATCTACCTCGGCGCTGCGGCCGAAGGCGTGGCTGCAACGAGCGAGCAAGAAATGGATCGGATCACGGAATTCGTCGAGTGGGTGCGAACCCGACAGCCCGAATTTAATTATCAGCGCAACACGATCTATTTGCGTTTCTGTCACGCCGATTACCACAAAGGCGCTGCGCTAGCCGAACTGTCGCGGTTGATCAATATTCCGCGCGAAGAGATTTTCGCGGCAGGCGATCATCACAATGACGTTTCAATGCTCGACGGTCGGTTCGCTGCGATGCCAGCTTGCCCCGCGAATGCGATCGACCAGGTGAAAGACGCAGTGCGCTCCGCCGGTGGCTACGTAGCCGCGCGCGAATTCGGTGCCGGCGTTCACGAAGCGTTGCTGCATTTCCTGAACGGAAATGGGTTGAAGCGTTGAACCGTTAAAGGATTGAAGAGAGGAGGCACACAATGGTTCGCTGCCGCTTCAACTCTTTAACTCTTCAACATCACCTACCACAGAAATCGGCAACTCTGCGTCAGCTTCGATCTTTCCGGCGAACCGGTTGGTCATATAGGTCATCATCAGAACCCAGAAAGCAAGGGCGAGGGCGAAGAGCGGAAATTGCAGCGCCAATGGCAGCGAATAGATAACCGCCATTAACGGGATCCAAACTGCCCAGGTCGCGATCAGGACCGGCAAAGCATGCTCGCGATAATATTGCCACGTAAGCAGTGGGCGCAGTTTCGCGAAGGAATACCCACTATTTTTCCATGCGTATCCCCAGATCCCGTAGGGCGTGGCAAAAAGCGGATTGTAACCAAACTGGTCGAGACAGATTTTAGCGGCCACAATCGGCACGCTTGTGCGATCACCTAGCCACTCCGCCAGGCCGCGATACATCAGGTTAACGAGAAAGCCATCGAACGCCCAGAATGGTGCGTTAAAAATAGAATTGCGCGCATTTTGTAGCTGAATGCGACCGCGCTGAAAAAAGACGATAACGAACAGCTCGGGTAAAATCGCGCCTACGATTGCCGACGCGATCAAAACAAAAGCGAGCCCGTGCCGCTCCTTGAAACCAGCCAGCGCATTCAGGAACGCTGCGCTCGGCGGATGAAAGTAATAGGCGAGCAAGATCGCCAGCATCATGCTTTGCAGAACAAACGCCGGCGCTGCGTTTGCTTTGGCCGCTTCCCAGCCAATCAGCCATGGCGTTCGCTGACGCGACATGCGCGCAAACTGGCGAGCCTCCGCAGCGCTTCAAGGCGAAAACTGAGTTTGGATATAGTTTAGCGTCGACTGACCCTCTCATTAACACCCTGCTTTAGCTGGGTGTTAACGACGGCCGAGCGAGCCGCAACCGCTTCAGCGGTTTTTTGTGAGCCAACGAGTAAACCGCTAAAGCGGTTGTGGTAGCAGACTCGGCCATGCACCTCGCTGAAGCGAGATGTTAATGAAAAGGGATATAGCACAGCTAAACACGTACGCATCTCGGAACGAGACCAGGAAATCCTCGTCCGGCTGCATTTCGCCGGTAATCAGCTAGATTTCTCTGTGCACGTCGTTCCCCTAATCGACATCAAATCGTTGCATCTCGACGAGCTGCGCCGGATTGCCCAGCCATCCTATCGTGCCGGTCAAATCGCCGATTGGCTTTACCAGAAGCGCGTCACCTCGTTCGCTGAAATGACCAATTTGCCGCACGCCTTGCGCACGAAGCTCGCGGACAATCTCTGCTTTGGCAAAATCGAGGTTGTTCGCGTCCTCGGATCCAAAGATACAACGCGAAAATTTCTCTTTCGATTAAGCGACAACAATCTCATCGAATCGGTCCTGATCCCGGCATCGCCCGCGCTTTATGGATCGCCCTCGGATCGTCGGACGATTTGCGTCTCGACTCAGGTCGGCTGTGCCTATGGCTGTAAATTTTGCGCGAGTGGGCTGGATGGTTGGAAGCGAAACCTCCGCGCGGATGAAATCGTAAATCAGATCATGGCGGTCGAAGAAGAAAGCGGCGAACGAATCGACAACATTGTTTTTATGGGAATGGGCGAGCCGCTGGCGAATTATGATAATCTTCTGCGCGCGATTCAGATCATCAATGCGCCGTGGGGAATCGGGATCGGTGCGCGCCACATTACGATCTCGACTAGTGGATTGGTTCCACAAATTCGCAAATTGGCAGACCAAGCACTGCAAATCCGGCTCGCGGTTTCATTGCACAGCGCCAGCGACGAGATACGGAGCCGGATCATGCCGGTCAATCGCAAGTACAACCTGGGCGCGCTGCTTGATGCTTGCCGCTATTTTACTTCACGGAAGAAGCAGCGGATCACGTTCGAGTATATTTTAATCGCTCAAGTAAACGATTCGGACGAACAAGCGCGCCAGCTGGCAAAGCATGCGCGCGCACTGGAGGCAAAAGTCAACTTGATCCCATACAACAGGGTTGAAGGTCTGGATTGGACGCAGCCTTCCATAGATCGTCAGAAAAAATTTCTTGCCATTCTGCGTTCGGCCGACGTGCGTGCGGCCCTTCGCCGCGAAAAAGGCGATGACATCGCCGCGGCCTGCGGGCAATTGCGCTTGCAAACAGAACGCGGTTTGGCCGCGCCTGCGCTCGAATCAACCGGCTAAATCGATTGCGCCCAGCTGCAAGCTGGCGTTTATTTCTTCATGGCCGGATTCGATCACCAGCCGGAACGCGCTTGGGACGAATACGATTGGGAGCGTTTTCTCCAGCAGCAGGATCATAAGACCGAGAAATATATGGAATTGCTAGAGAAGTATCTGGATGATCCCAATCGCGACCAAATCATCGCGCGTGAAATGGGTTGGACCCAGCTGCTCGATGGGCGCGACTGGACCCAGGAGGTAGACGCGTTGCTGGAGGAAGAGGAGGAGGAAAAACCGCCGCCGCCGGATTCCTTCGAAGACCACAGCCTTTATCGCGCCGCCTTTGCCTTAACTGTCTGGATCGATCATATGTTCGATCAGGACGCGACCCTGCAAAACGAGCCCTCGGCGGTGAAACTGGCCACTCACGCCGCGCTGGCCAGCGCAAAACTGGCTGCCGCCTTGAGCGGCGAAGACGTCGATGAAATCGGAATGACGATCGCCTACTTGAAACGAGCGCTAAAAGCGATCACCCTCTCGATGGACGCAGCCGCGGCGCTCCTGCGCGAGAAGCGGATCGCTGCCCCCCAGCATGCGGTTCTTTTGCAGCGGCTTTTCCAGGTGCGCGATGGAATTATCACGCTGATAGGGGAATATCGCTGCGAATGGCGACGGCGCTTCGGCTCCGAAGGCTTTCGGGGTTGAATGAATTAAATCGCTGCGCCTCCGTCCAATTATGCAAACGGAAGCGTCTGTGGCTCAACCCGATGTCTCCGAACTGGAGCTGGTAAAACGGTGCCAGAAAGGTGACAGCGCGGCATTTGATGAGCTCGTAGTACGCTACCGAACCCGAGTTTTTGGAATGATTTACAACATGGTCCATAACGAACAGGATGCCTGGGATCTTGCTCAAGACAGCTTCGTGAAAGCGTGGAAATCTATCGATCGCTTTCGCGGGAAGTCGTCGTTTTATACCTGGCTCTATCGGATTGTGATGAATGTGACGATCGATTGGCTCCGCAAAAAACAGGTCAAAGGAGGCGGGACGGAATTCGATGACAATGTTCAGCTGCGAGAAATCGATCCAGCCTCGAAAACCGTCCCTCGAGCTGAGCCATTGCCGCACCAGCGAATGGAGCGGCGCGAGGTGCGGACCAGGATCGATCAGGCGATTGCGCAACTTTCGCCGGAACATCGGGCGGTAATTTTGATGAAGGAAACCGAAGACATGCAATATCACGAGATCGCGGAAGCACTCGGTTGTTCCATAGGCACCGTGATGTCACGACTGTTTTATGCGCGCAAAAAACTGCAGAACCTATTGAGGGATGTTTATGAAAACGTTTGAGGAAAAGTGGACAGCTTGGATCGACGACCAACTAACGGGTCGTGAGCTCGAGGAGTTCCTTGCCTCGCTCTCGGATAGGGCTGCGGCGGAGGCGGAGAAGCAGAATGCGAAACAAGTCGGCTCCCTCTTGCGCGAGCAAGCGATAGCCCTAAGCAATGCTGATTTCTTCAGCTATCAATTACGGGAACGTTTGGATCGGGAGAACGTGCCAGTGCGATCGGAGGTTGACGCGGTTGAGACCGGGGGGCGGACCATTCGTCGCCTGCTTTGGGGCGGCGTCACTTCGCTCGCGGTCTTCACGATTTGCACAGTGCTGGTATTTCACGAGAGAACGCCATCTAGTCAGTCCCAGTATCTGACCCAGATTCTGGAGTCTCGGGTCGATCCGACCGTAAGTCCGAACGCGACCATTTCGATGTTCGAGAAAAAGGATGATCACGTGACTGTACTTTGGGTGGATGGTCTGCAATCCTTGCCGCCCGAATACGCGGCAAAATAAAAATGAGACTGCGTCTCCCGTTACTAATCGCGATTCTATCCGTCGCGTCTAGTACCGCGGGAGCGTCACTTCCAGAACAAACTGTCTGGAGTGGATTAATTATCGCGACCAATTCGCCACCGACTGAACCGACACCCGCGGAAGTAACACAAATTGAAGGAACGTTACGGAAACTTTTTGGCTATTCCCAGTTCCAACTTATCGGCGAAGCGCGCAAGACGTTGAAAACCGGCGAAGAAGACTGGCTCGCGACCAGTAAATATTTTTCGCTGCATGTCGATTCCCGGGGCGAAAAGGCCGATGCCTACGTTCTGAATCTGAAACTTTTCCAGGAACAAAAGCTGTTGTTGGAAACCAGAGCCAGACTGAGCAAAGCAAGCCCGCTGGTGATTCGCGGCCCGCAGGTAGGCGATGGCCAGCTTGTCATCGTGCTGATCGTTCAGTGACAGTTTTTGGCGATTTAGCCCCGGATTACGCGATGTGCCCCGAATAAGAGAGTTTTAGCTGCGAATGCTGGCGCGGCTCGACGGAGTCTCGCCCTACCAATTCGTCCTCGCCACACCTTCACCGGTAGGCCGACGCTCTGCGGAGCCATAAACAAGCGCACACTAAACCCGTAACGCTGAAGGTGCGATTCAATCCGGTGCGCTGAGTTGATTAGTTATCCTTATCGATTCGGGAATTATAGGGGCGGCCATCTTCGCCGCCGTTTTCTTTTCATTGGCGGCCAAGACGGCCGCCCTACAATTTTGCTTCGCGAGCCTGAAACACTAGCGGATTTATGCGATGGCTTATAGTGAGCGGATGCGCTTCGCGTTTCTGATTTACCTTTTTGCCTCTGTGACTTCTCTCCACGCCGAAAAACCTTTCGATTTCGCCAGCACACCCGGCAAATTGCCCAAACAGGTTCGGCCGACTGAATACGCGATCTGGGTTAAACCCGACCTCAAAAAGCTCGCCTTCGCTGGCCGGGAGACGGTGAAGCTGAATGTCGCGGAACCGACTCATGAGCTTATTTTGAATGCGCTCGATCTCACGATTACTGATGCGGAGATTGACGGCAAAACGGTTCCAAAAACGGCAATCAAATTTGATGCCAAAAACGAGCTGCTGACAATTGCGACGCCTGAAGAATTAACGCCGGGAGAGCACACACTGGCGATTAGGTTTGCTGGCAAAATCAATCAATTTGGCCGCGGCCTCTTCTACACCAAATATCAGGAACAAGGGACAGGCGCGAAGAAGATGTTCCTCGGAACGCAATTCGAGGCTACTGATGCGCGGCGACTTTTCCCCTGCTGGGATGAGCCGGTTTTTCGTGCGCGTTTTCAGTTAACCGCGGTCGTGCCGGAAAATTGGATGGCGGTTTCGAACATGCCGATTGCCAGTGAAAAAAAAGTCGCGGGCGGTCGCGAGGTGGAATTTCAACCGACGCCGTCGATGTCCAGCTATTTGAATGTGTTTTGCGCAGGGGAATTCGACGCGATCGAATCCGAAGTGGACGGAGTAAAGCTGCGCATCACCACCACAAAAGGAAAGGCTGAGAGCGGGCGTTACGCATTGGAAGCTACTGCCCAGATTTTGCATTATTATAACGAATACTTTGGGATTTCTTATCCGCTGCCAAAGCTTGACCAACTTGCGATTCCCGGCGGGTTCGGCGGCGCGATGGAAAACTGGGGTGGGATCACCTACTACGAAACGGCATTATTATTTGATCCGGCAAACTCATCGGCCGCGACCAAACAACGCGTTTATGAAGTGATCGCACACGAGGTCGCCCATCAATGGTTCGGTGATCTCGTCACCATGGCGTGGTGGGACAATCTCTGGCTCAACGAAGGGTTCGCGTCCTGGATGGGCGCGAAATGCACCGCTCGTTTTAATCCGCAATGGGAAGTCTGGCTGGAGAAAGGAATTCCACGAGATCCCGCCCGGCGGATTGGGATTGCCAAGGAACAGGCAATGGAAGGCGACGCTCGCGCGACCACCCATCCAATCCAGCAAAAGGTCGCCACCGAAGCCGAGGCCAACAGCGCCTTCGACGATATAACCTACAAAAAAGGGCAGTCTTTTCTGCGGATGCTCGAAAGTTTTCTCGGCGAAGAACCTTTCCGCGATGGGATACGGCGGTACATGCAGGCCCACAAATATTCCAACTCGACTACGGCTGATTTGTGGAATGCGCTGACCGAAGCTTCCGGCAGGCCCATTGTCGAAATTGCGGCCGGCTGGACCGAGCAGCCCGGGTTTCCAGTCGTGAATGTGAGCCGGGAATCCAACGGCAAAGTCGCGCTCTCACAAGAGCGTTTCACCGTTAATTTTCGCGATAACACGGACGCCACTTGGAAAATTCCCCTCACCTATTTCATTGATGGCCAGAGCGCGCCGGCCACGCTTTTGATGTCGGGGAAAATGGCGACGCTTGAGGATGTTCCTTCTGATCGGGCGCTGAAACTGAACGTCGAAGGGGCGGGCAATTATCGCGTCGCCTACGATGAGGCGTCGTGGAAACTGCTGCTCGCGAGTCTGCCCGGGATGAACGTGCCCGATCAGGTAAATTTACTGAGCGATGCGTGGGCGTTTTTTCAGGCTGGCCGGCAACCCTTCACCTTCTACACTGGTCTGATTGATCGGCTGCCGCCAAGCACTGCGCTTGCCGTTCGCGAACAAATCATCAACGCCTTTAATTCAATCGATCGTCTGCTTGCCGGCGCACCGGGGCAGGAACAATTCCGACGTTATGCGCGGCGAGTTTTGCGACCCACTCTCGATACGCTCACCTTGCAGCCAAAGCCCGGCGGACCGATGACAGCTTCGTTGTTGCGCGCAAGCCTAGTCCAGGAACTGGGATTGTTGGGAGACGAAGAAGTCATCAAAATGTGCCGGCAGAACTTTGAGAACTATTTGAAGGACCGATCGAGCGTTTCGGCCGATCTGCGGGCCTCAACCTTTGCCATTGCGATGCGCTACGGCGACGCAGCCACCTGGCAGAAGTTGCACGAGCTCGGTTTGAAAACGACGAGCACCGAAGAAAAACAAAATTATTACGATGCGCTCGCCTTTGCCAGCGATCCGAAGCTGATCCAAAAATCGTTAGCCATTGCCTTAACGGATGAGCTCCCGACCAGCCGCGCTGTTTTCATGGTCTCCAAAGTTGCCCGTGAAAGCGACCGGCCGGACCTCGCCTGGGAATTCGCCGGAAAGAACCTGAAAGCGCTAGTGGCAAAGGTCGATGCCCTCAATGCCAACAGCTATCTGCCAAGTCTTTTCACTTTTTTCTACGATCCAGCCCGAATCGAGGAATTAAAAGCGTTTGCACAGAAAAATCTCTCGGAACCGAGCCGGAAACCGGTTGAGATTGCTTCGGATGAAATTCTATTCCGCGCAGATTTCCGCAAACGCTTGATCGAGCAGATGCACACACTGCAATAACGTCATCCCGAGCGTGAGCCGAGGGATGCGCCCTCTTGTCATTCCAAGCGACAGCCGAGGAATCCCGTCGCGGGAGCTTTAAGGTTTCATCGCGGGATCCCTCGACTGCGCGCGGGATGACCTACCGCGGCACCGGATTTTCTGGCGCGGTTGGCGAAGGTGAAATTGGAATTCCCATTTTTGACGCAACAATCATCGCTTTGGCTTGCTGCCAGCCGTACCAGGCACGGCTTAAAAGGAAAAACGCCAACACTGCCCACCATACCGAGCCGGCCATTAATCCCACGATCCCGAGAATGGCTCCGCCGACGAGACCAATGACACTGGAAATTTGCAGACTTCGAATTTCACCGAATGGAAACCAGAGCAAACCCCGCACGATTTGTCCGCCATCGAGTGGAAAGATTGGCAGGAGATTGAACCCGAGAAGGACGGCGTTGATGAAGTTCAAATCGCGAAAGAAAACCGCAACGTCGCTCCCAGGCAATGAGGCCTGCGCCATCATCGACACGAAGGCGAGCACGGGAAGGAGGATGACGTTTACGAGTGGACCAGCTGCGATGCTCCATAGATAAGCGCCGGGCCGGCGGGGCGGATCTACGAACGCAATGCCTCCCAACGGCCAGAGCACGATCCGATTTGCTATTCCCCCAACCTGGCGACAAGCAAGCGCGTGTCCAAATTCATGAATGAGCACGATGACAAACACCGAGATATATTCGAGCACGCCCCAGACCGGCGATTCGTAACGACGGATGTATCCGGAGATGTAGATCGCCGCCACCAGGAACCAGCTGAAATGCAGGAAAACTTCAATCCCCGCAAAACGAAAAAGACGAATTACGCCGCTCCGCATCGGAGTTATTCCGCCGAAACTGAGTCCGTTGCAAACCGCCTAAAGTGTTACGTCGCTTTGTGGAGTTTCCGGCGTGATGAGCAGGCGCATCGGAATCATGGCCGATTCGAAGAAACCGTGGCGTCTGAAGAAGGCTTGCGATTTGATTTCGGGTCGATCGGTCAGCAAGGTGATGCGAAGGAAGTTTTTCTTGCGGGCAAAGTCGATGGCGTATTCGAGCAATTGCGAGCCGTAGCCGTGATCGCGAAACGATTTATGGATGACAAGGTCCTCCAGCAAAATAACGAAGCCGCCTTCCGCCGTGCTGATGGTAAAGAGCAAATTAATCATCCCGACGATGGAATGATCGCGTCGGAGAACAAAAACACGTCCGCGGTTCGGCTGCTCGAAAATCAATCGCAACCCGCGTAGTTGCTTCTCCTTGTTCGGCCGGAAATCGCTCTCTTCACTGAAAAGCTCGCCGAGCAGATCGGACAATTCGTCCAAGTCTTCGGCCGTCGCCGGCTCAATGACTACATGATTCATCTCGCAGGTCTTATCATCGAAAATGGGGGCAGTGGCAACTCGCGGTTTTTGGCCGGGGACATTGTAACCGCGTTCACGATCGCACGGTCATCCAGAGCTTCTTTTTTTGTCATGTCGAGCGGATTCGCGAATCAGGAGCAAGAGGTTCCTCGACCACGCTCGGAATGACAAATTGGGACCACGTTCGACCCTGGAGCGCGGGATTCTCTTCTTAGCGGCGGTCTACGACCGCCGAAGATTTCTTGCTGTCGGGTCGAGGTCTGGCGATCATAGACCGCCGGTACAGCAAGACGCGGACATTGACAAACTGAGCGTCACTTTTACTGTTCCCGTCCGTTCCATCGCTCCATGAAACGCACCTATCAGGCATCGAAACGAACGCGCAAACGCCAGCATGGTTTTCGCGCGCGCATGAAAACAAAGGGCGGCCGCGCCACTCTCGCGCGCCGGCGACAACGAGGACGCAAACGTCTGCTGCCGAAGGGCGTCGAGAATCATTACGCGCGCCACACCCAGGCGTAATTTTTTAGGATTTCGATCGCCTCACTGGTTTTTCTGGCAATCGAAAATCGGCAATCTAAAATCTAAAATTGCGCACCGGCACCGTTAGCTCAATTGGCAGAGCAGCTGACTCTTAATCAGCGGGTTGCAGGTTCGATTCCTGCACGGTGCACTTTCTCCTGCTCTTGGTCGTACTCTAAAACAGCAATCCCTTAGCGTCCCCACCGTGGAACGTGTCCATTCCATTCCTCGTAGGACGCCCCAGCGCTGATATGAATTCTTTCGTTTCCCACTTCACCAAAAATGTATCCTTCCTTGTATTCGCCGCCGAATTTCCCGCTCGACCTGCCGTACAAGAAGCCCACTTCACCGGTGACATAATCGAAGTTCGGCCGCAAATCGAACAGCCGATCGGACGAATCCTTGGCTGATGTTGGCGGAAGGCTCGCTCTCGGTGATTCCACCGCGGTTGAAAGAGGGAGGAAACTTCGCGGTGCTGTTCCCATCAGATCAAATGTGGTCGATAACGAAAAAACGTCTCGAGTTGAAAACGGCAACCCGAATATGGGATTGTCCAAGCTGTCGAAAAGGTTCGGTTGAAGAAGGATCGAACCATTGTTCGGCGTAGTCATGCTCCGTAACTGAGCGAGTGTGAAAGTGCCGCCATGCCCCGGAGGCGAACCGGACGCTTGCTGGGCCGCCAGCGAGAAACAAAGGCCAAGAAAAACGACGAGAGGAAGAAGTCCGCGCTTGTTCATGGGAGAATTCACAGCCAAAAGATCACCAGCGCCAGTGAAATCTTGATGTGGAGCTAGGTGCTCCATGTACGGTGAAACAATAATGGGTGGATAAAGTTGCGGCGCCTGCTTCGTTCGTTTTGGACAATTTCACCCCTACCCCACATATCGCTGCGCAATCGGCATGCGACGACCGACACCGAAGGCACGGCTTGTTACTTTCAGGCCGGGGGCGGCTTGAGCGCGTTTGTATTCATTGAGATCGACGCGACGCTGTACCCAGCGCACCGTTTTTTCGTCGAACCCCTGGCCAATGATTTCTGCCGCGCTCAAATTATCCTCGACATACAATCGCAAAATCGCGTCCAACACATCGTATGGCGGAAGGGTGTCCTGGTCCTTTTGGTTCGGACGTAATTCCGCGCTCGGCGGTTTTTCAATGGTGGACGCCGGAATAATCTCGCGTTTGCCCGTCCGCGACGCCTCTGAATTAATGAACCGCGCCAGCTCGTAAATCATCGTCTTGGGCACGTCGCTGATGACGGCCAGCCCGCCCGCCATGTCGCCGTAAATTGTGCAATAACCGACCGCCAGTTCACTTTTGTTTCCAGTCGAGAGAACTAGGTGACCGAATTTGTTTGAGAGTGCCATCAAGGTCATGCCACGCAACCGTGCTTGCATGTTTTCTTCCGTCGCGTCCTCAGTGCAGCCGGCAAAAACTTCTTTGAACTGCGCCTTGAATACGGCGAAAGCGTCGGCGATCGGAATTTGCAGACATTGAATCCCGAGATTCTTCGCCAGGGCCAGTGCATCGAGAACGCTGCCACGCGAAGAAAATTGGCTGGGCATGGAGACGCCGGTGACGTTGTTCGCGCCGATCGCGTCCACCGCAATCGCCGCGACAACGGCGGAATCAATTCCACCGCTTAATCCGAGCACGGCGGTTTTGAAACCGCACTTCGCCAAATAATCGCGCAAACCCAGACGCAGGGCCGCATAGAGTTCCCGGACAACATCAGCCGAGGCGATTTTCGATCTGGGCACACTCTCGGAATCGACGATCACACAGGCCTCTTCGAAAGCTGCGAGCTGCGCGAGTAATTGGCCGCTCGCATTGACCGCGATTGAATTGCCATCAAATACGAGCTGGTCGTTGCCGCCGACGGCGTTGCAATAAAAAATCGGACGCTGATAAGTCCCAGCTAATCCGCAAATCATTTCCCGGCGGACCGCCGGTTTGCGAAGGCTGAACGGTGACGCGCTCACGTTTAAAATCATCTCCGCTTCCTCAGTGACGAGCGCGCGCATGGGATCAACATCGTAAAACGGGCGCGGCAAATAACATTCCGTCCAAATATCTTCGCAGATGGTGACACCGATGCGATGGCCGCGAAAATTCAGCGGCACGATTTGGCGGGCCGGCTCAAAGTAGCGATCTTCATCGAAGACATCATAGGTCGGGAGGAGCGACTTGTGAGTTTTCTGCAACGGCTCGCCAGCTTGGAGAAGAGCAGCCGCATTGTGAAATGGTTTGCCGCGGCCTTCGTTGCGATCGACGAAACCAACCAGCAATGCCGGTTTGCTCAGCCGTTTTTGTAGCTCGTCGAGCACGGCCAGGTTTTCCGGAACGAAACGCGACTTGAAAACGAGGTCTTGCGGCGGATAACCGGTCACAGCCAGCTCGGGAGCGATCACGATGTCCGCGCCGGCGCGCGCCAGTTGATCGTAAGCCGCGGTAATCTTTTCGAAATTGCCGCGCAAGTCGCCGACCGTCGGATTAATTTGAGCGAAGCCGATTTTCATCCGCGCAATAACGTTATGCGCGGTGCAAAGAGCGGCAAGAATTTCGCCTACTTCTTTTCGCTGCCCATGACGGTGCGATGTTCGTAACCGCCGTTCAAGGCCTTGTCGGCACCTTCCACGAAAACCTTACCCCATTGGATCAGGCAAGCGGCGGCGAAACCCGCAACTGCACAGATAATTACTTTTTGGATAAAGGTCGCGTGCATCTCCTCTTTAAGAGCACGTGAAATGCCATGGTTAAAAGTGGATTGGGGCGATGCCGGAGACCGATCCGCCTCGGCCGCTGGCTCTTAACATCGACCGGTCCGGCTCGATTCAACTTTGCGGACCCGCGCCAACCTCCCCTTTCTTACCAAAATCCCCGTTGATGGGTCTGCGTTATCCAAAAACCAAGCAGCAAATTGGTAACGGCGTGGGCGAGAACACACGAAGCTAGACTTAGGATACGAAGGCGTGGCCATGCGCGATGACTAATTGACAAAGCGCGAGCAAAGCCAGGAACACAACCATCGGCAAGACATGGCGATGAGTTCGCGACGATGAGATTGCATTTCGTTTTTCGGAACGAATTGTTATTTTCCGACCATGCCTGAGGAGAAGGACACAAGCGGGGAGGCCTTGGCGCGCGCACTCGAGCTGGAGCTGGCGCAGAAGCGCCTGCACTGGCAGCGCGGCCGCGAAAAATATCGCACGCTTCGCGTTCTAAGTTTCGGTTTCCTGTTCATCATTATTCTCGCGGGTCTGATTGCATTCTTCTTTTTCTTCTCACGCGCGAACGAGATGCGCGAACAGCGCCCTCAACTTTCGCCTGCGGCAGAATCGCCACATTAAGATCGGCTTGCGACCGAGGCAAAGACTCGATCGGCCACGTTGAAGATACGGCGTCGAGCCGCCTTGCCGAATTGACACCGCGCAAGGCGCATCCTGGCCGGAACACAGACTCAGAAGTCTGTGCGCCCAGCCGAGTTTTAGTCCGCTGAAGTCTTGATGGAAAGAACAGCGGGGAAAATCCCCGCTGGGCGCACAGGCCACAGGCCTGTGTTCCACTCGCGCACTGTAGCCACCGCGGCAGCACAATACGCCAATATGTCCGGGAGAAATTCTACCGAATTAAATCAGCGTTCGAGTGGCTTCGAACCGTCTGTGAACCGCCCTGCCGTTGATTGATTACAAAGGTATTGTTGTCCCCATATTGCGCCCAGGGCCCGTGAGGGACTTCCTCGAAATCCACGAAACGCCAGTCAGTCACATCGGTGTCACCAAGTCCGAGAAAATCGCGGACCGCTGGGGAAACATCGAGGCCTGCGCCCTTGTTCAGATTTGGTTTGGGGCGTTCGTTGCCGAAAACATATTGCCAATGATCGGTGCGAAAAGGCCCGGCATCTTCCCATTGCGCATAGGCAACGCGATTGCCCTTGCGGATCGCGACCCAGCGGCCTTTACACGTGCTAACGGCAGGACCCTGATAGGCGTCCTTGAACCATGGAACAACCTGAGGCGCTTCCGAGCGATGGCCGGTCGAGGCCTTGTCGTTGTAGGGCAGCGCGCAATAAAACGGATTCTGTTTCGGGGTGAAATTCGCCGGAATGTAACCAGTGCGGTGACCGCGATCAGGATTGTCGAATCCGCCGTAGCTGTGCGTCCAATTTTTGTCCCACGAACTCGAGCGATTGGGGATGGGATTGTTTGCGGTCGGTTGCTCGCCTATCCAAAAAACGGTTGTCACGATTTCCTTTTTCCAGGGATAACGTTCCGCGTGCCGGGGCGGATCCTCTCGCGTCGGAACAAATGCGGTCGTCGTCCGCAGCAGTGAAAAGGAATCCTCCGAGGTGCGATCGGATTTCTTGCTTATTTTTTCCTTGGCCGGCAAAATTTTTGCGGGTGCGGAGTGAGTAAAGAAAGAAGTGATCGAGGAAATGATCACCGCGAGCATGTGAGTGAACGTTCCAGGCTTCATCAGTTGCCTGGGAGTGATAACAAAAGGATCTTTCTTTCTCATAAGAATCGGTGTGTCCGCGCTGAATGCGCCGATCTCGGGCGAAAAAACTAACGCCGTGCAACCGTTAACCTTGCCTTCTCGACAAGCTTTTCTTCCTCCGGCAACAAACTGGCTTTTTCGCCCAGATCAAGAAATTTCGCAGCGCGCGAGAAATCGCCGCTGTTTGCCAGCATGACCCCGTAGTAAGCGGCAATTTGCGGCTGTTCCAACTCCGCCTCGGAAAAGCCTGCCAGCACTTGCAACGCTTTTTTTACGTCGCCTTGAAGGTAAAGTGAAAAGGCGTAAGTCGACGCATAGTTCGTATTCTTAGGCTCCTGTTCATAGACCTCCCGCGCCAGCCGATTTGCCCGGTCCGCGTCCAAGTTTAAAAGCAGCGAGATTTGCGCAAGATTGTTGCACACGGCACGATCCCTCGGTCGCACTTTCTCGAGATGGACTAACACACGATAAAGCTCTTGGGTGTCGCGGCGGCCGGCATAGAAATCGTAGAGCATCCGCAAAGTTTTCTCGGCATTGATTGGATCTTTCGTCGCCAGCCACCACAAATCGATCGCTTCATTTTGCCAGCCCCATTTGCGAGCAAGCTCGGCCAATCCGAAAATTTGTTCTGAACGGGTGCCGACCTTAGCGACCGCTTCCTTCCAGTCCTGACTTGATTCCTGCACTTGACCTACTTCGCGCAGCGCCCTCGCCGCCAATGCGTTTCGCATGTAATCCAAAGTGTCCCACTTCGTTCCCGCGCAAAATTTGCGCAACCCGTCCCAGTCATTCGTGGCCATGAAGGCTTCGGCGACATTGAGCGGAACGGTTCGCTTTGCCAGAATTGTCGGTGGCAGCGTTTTGATCCAGGCCACCGCTTCGACTGACATTTTTTGTGAGTTCATCCACCCAATCAACGCACCGACCTTCGTTGGATCATCGGCTGTCTCTTTTTCTAATTGCTCGAGCAACGATTGCGTTTCGCCATCGCCGGCAGCCTTCAATATCGAAAGCAAAAGTAGACGATCGGAGAAATCGCGTTTGGGCGAACCATCCAGCTCCCGGGCATAATCGAGCGCGCGCGTTATTTGATTACGGCGCATGGCATCATCGGCCAAACGATGCATGGCATCGCGTCGAAAAGCTTCATCCTCACGCAGATCGAGCAATTCGCGCACGCCGACCTCGTGCGTCGCAACGTCGTTAGCCGCGACGTGGAGAGTCGCCAACGCCAAATCATATTTCTTGTTTTGCGGATCGATTCGTTTGGCCTCGAGCAGCTCCTTCTCGTACTCAGCCAAGTCGTGCCTGATGAGCGCGACATCACTTCGCATCGCGTGATACTCCGCCGCCCTTCTACCTGGCTCCGGCATGGCATCAAGCGCTTTGCTCGCGCTAACCGCATCACGGAATCGAATGGCGCAGCGCGCCCAGGCAAGAACATCGCTTTCAGCGTTCTTGCTCAACTCTGCCACCCGCCGCCAAAACTCGATCGCGCTGCGCGAACCTGCGCTCTCGGCCGAACGCGCGATTACTCGCATGGCATCCGCATCTTCCGGACTCAGTTCCAATACGCGTTGGGCATCGAGACTGGCGTGTTTATAATCGTGCTCATTTATGAGCGCGTTTGCTTCCGCTAGCCACCGGCGAACTTGCCAAGCGCGAAATGCGCTCAAGCTGAAATAGCCACCAGCACCGAGAAGAAAAACTAATCCAACAACGCCAAGAAAAATTTTCAGAAGCGAACGCTCGATCTTCTCATTCAATCCCAGCACGATGGAGCTTTGCGATGAGGCCGCTGAAGTCAATCTGGGATAAGAGTAAATTCGCTCGGCATCATCAATCTGCGCTATCGTCGGGGCTCATGGCGAAATTGAGATGGATCGTTCTCGTCGTTCTTCTTGCAATCAGCGGAAATTCCGGTGCGCAAACCATCAGTCCATCTGTCGCTTCGCCCCACACCGCGCGAGTGGCGTTTTGGAATATTCAATGGTTTCCCGGCCGACACCCCAACGCCTCCGTGGCGTCCGAACGCTCGCAAATCGCGTCGGTCCATCGAGACATGCGCTGGATCAATGCGGACGTGATTGGAATGGAAGAGGTCCGGGATTTTGACAACGCAACCATCGCGATCTCGCCGCTTGCCGGGTTCAAAGTTGATGTTGTTTCCGACTTTCCGCCGCGGGAAGGTCAGGACGTCGGACAGCAGGTTGCAATTGCCAGCCGTTTCCCACCGCTGAGTGCCTGGGTCGAAATGTGGAAACCAAATGGCCCGCTCGTCCCGCCGCGCGGATTTGCCTTTGCCGCCTACGAAGTCGCGCCGCGTCATCTCCTGCTGGTTTACGCGGTCCATTTGAAGAGTAATCGTGGCGAAATCTCCGAGGACATCGCCATTCGGGAAGAATCGATGCAACAACTGATCGCGCACATCCATGAGATGAACGAGGCTTACGGAAAACTCGGAAGCGTGAGTTGCATCATCGGCGGTGATTTCAATACCGCGCCGGATGATTCACGCTTCGCCGACGAAACTACAACGAGCACTTTACGTGACGACGGCTTTTCCTGGTGCTGGGAAAATATTCCGTTCGCCCGCCGCATCACTTTGCCGGCCGATAAACTTTTCCCGGCAGCCTGCTTCGATCACATCTTTGTTCGGAACGCGAAAATAAATTCAGCGCGAGTGATCCAAACCTCCAGACGATCGAGCGATCACAACGCGATTTTCGCGGAAGTGCGACTGTAGCCGCGGTCGTTGGCCGCGGGCTCTTTTGTAGGGCAAAGCGTTTCCGCCAGCCGCAGCCAACAACCGCGGCTACAACTTGGTCGAGAAACTTTCCACTACTTCTGTCATGTCGAGCGAAGTCGAGACATCTCTAACTTTAAAGAAGGCAGTAGCTAGAGATTCCTCGGTCCGATCCGGACGGTACCGCTCGGAATGATAGAAGAAGAGAAACGAACCGCATTAATCGAGAAATTTTCCCGGATTCAGAATATTATTTGGATCGAGGGCGTGCTTGAGCATCCGATGAAGGTCGCGCGCAACGTGACTGCTGGCTTCCGGCCACCAGCGTTTTTTGGCCAGCCCGATTCCATGTTCGCCGGTAATGACTCCGCCCCACTCCAGTACCCGCGCGAATAGCTCATCGAGTGCTACCTGCACCCTTTCGCGCACCGCGGCTTCGCGATTGTAACGATCCGCCATGATATTGACGTGAATATTGCCGTCTCCGGCGTGGCCGAAACAGGCGATCGGGAATCCCGAGCGCACGGAAAGTCCCTCGGCAAACGCAATTAAATCCACCAGACGCCCGCGCGGAACAACGATGTCCTCGTTCAACTTCGTCAGCCCGGTCGCGCGCAGTGAGTTACTGAACTCGCGACGAAGTGCCCAAAGCTTCTCGCAGTCACTTTCGTTCGTCGCAATTTCGAGCGCTGATGGCTTTCGGCTCTTAATCAAATCACGCACCGTCTGCATTTCCACACCCACGGTTTCTTCCTGCCCGTCAAGATCAACGAGCAGGTGAGCATTACCAGATGGAACGTGTGCGCTCCCTGAGTCTTGTCGCGCTGCTTCGAGTGTAAATTTGTCTGCGATTTCGAGCGAAGATGGCAAAAATCCAGCCGCAAAAATTTGCTGCACCGTCGCCGCTGCCTCGGACATAGTCTCAAACGACGCGGATAAGGTGGCACGTGCCGGAGGTAGCGGAAGAAGCTTGACCGTAATCTCGGTCACAACGCCGAGCATTCCTTCTGACCCGACAAACAACCCGATTAAATCGAAGCCGGTTTTGTTTTTGTGAACGCGGCCGCCGGTGCGGAGCAGGTCGCCGTTCGCCAGAACGACCTCAAGACCGGTAATGTAATTGCGGGTAACGCCGTATTTGAGGCAACGTGGGCCGCCCGCATTCGTGGCAACGTTTCCACCAATTGTGCAATGTTCGAAGCTTGCCGGATCGGGTGGATAAAAGAGCTTTTTTGAGCGCGCCGCGCGTTTCAAATCACCCGTGATCACCCCAGCCTCGACGACCGCAATCGCATCGGCAAAATCAATTTCTTTGATCTGATTCATCTGCATGAGAGACAGGGCGATCCCACGGCGGATCGGGACGCAACTGCCGACATAGCCGTACCCTGCACCGCGTGCGGTTACGGGAATCTTATTCTCGTTAGCAAACCGTAAGAGTTTGCTAACGTCATCCCTCGAATGGGCGAAGACGACGACTTCTGGCGTTTCGTGAGCGAACCATTTGTCGCCACTGTGCTCGGCCAATGTTTGCGCGTCGTCAGCGACAATGTCTTCAGACAGCAGCTGGCGCAGCTCGGAGGCGATGTTCATTTAACGATTTAGCGACTTCGTGATTCAGTGATTTGATTCTGCCACCCCGAGCGAGACGCGGCTCGACGGAGTCTCGCCCTACCATTTCATTGCTTGCGAAATAGCTGGTAGGGCGACGCTCTGCGAAGCCGAATTCGTTAAATCACTAACTCGTTAAATCCTTAAATTCCTCTCAGATGACAATCCGGTAATGCCGTGAGCGCTCATCCATTCGCGTGAGAAGCGCCTCTGCATTGGGATGAATCACCGGCTTGCTCTGATTTTCGCCGGCGAACTCCTTCACCGCTTTCATAGAGTCGAATCGCAACAAAGTAAGGAATTCAACTTCGTCGCCATCGTCGCGAATAAATAATTCCGCGCCGTGATAACCCTCGATGTTTTGCCGCGCGATTCCCGGAAAAATCTCGTCGCGCAGCATCTCTTCATAAGCCTTTGCGTCCTGCGGCTTCGTCCAGCCGTGCCAGATGCGAGCAATCATTTCATTCTCCTGCTCCTGCTCATACTCATGCTTCTGCTCGAAAGAAAAGAAACCTCGAATACGAGCATGAGCGTGAGAGAAAACCTTACATTCCCATGATCTGGTAGCCGCCATCGACGTAGATGACCTGTCCAGTAATGGCAACTGCTCCGTCGCTCGCGAGAAAAACTCCGGTCGCGCCCAATTCCGCCGGATCGCAGCTTCGCTTCAAGGGCGCCCGCTCCTGGTAATGTTTTAGCATTGACATGAAACCGCTGATGCCACGTGCCGCCAGCGTGTTGACCGGGCCGGCAGAAATACAATTCACCCGAATATTTTTCGGCCCAAGATCGTAGGCGAGATAACGAGTGCTGGCTTCGAGGGAAGCTTTGGCCACACCCATGACGTTGTAGTGCGGCACAACTTTCTCGGCGCCGTAGTAGGTCATCGCGACAATGCTTCCGCCATTCGTCATTAAAGGTGCAGCTTCACGCGCCAGCGCAACCAGCGAATAAGCGCTGATATCGTGCGCCGTACGAAAGGCTTCCCGCGTTGTGTTCACAAATTCGCCTTCGAGCGCTTCCTTCGGCGCGAAGGCGACTGAGTGTAAGAGCAGATCGAGACGGTCCGTTTGCCCCCTTACTTCTTGGAAAAATTTTGTGATCTCTTCGTCGCTCGAAACGTCACAGGGAAAAAGCGGCACGTTTTCGCCGAATTCGCCGACCAGCTCCTCCACGTTTTCCTTTAGGCGCTCGCCTTGATAATTAAAGATTAATCGAGCACCCGCTGCCGCCCACGCTTTCGCGATCGCCCAGGCGATGCTGCGCTTGTTCGCCACGCCAAAAACGACGCCGACTTTTTCGGACAGGACTTGTGAGGTCATGATGGCCGTGACAATACCCACGAATATGACGTGGCAAAGCGCCTGTCGTTGCACTGCCACTAAAATCGTCATCCCGAGCGCTAGTCGAGGGATCCCATTGCGCAAGCTTAAAGGTTGAATTCCTCTGGATCCCTCGACTTTCGCTCGGGATGACGAACCTTTGTCGCGGCAATTCTTAACCCGATTTCAGAATGTGCTTGATCCCGCGGATGGGAATGACGACCCAATCCGGCCGATGGTTTAGTTCGTAGCCGATTTCGTAAACTGCTTTGTCCAGAAGATAAGCTTCAAGCGCGATGCGTAGATCGGCTTCGTTGCGTGGAATGAAGAGAGCGTCGGGTGTGGCAGCGAGATAGCTTTGCAGAAACGTGCTGCTCATCTCGCGATACCAGACGTCAGCCCATTTCTCCAGAAACGGAACGTCTTCCTGTCGCATCGCCGGTTGCCAAAGCGCGCTGTAGGCGGCGTATTGAAACGAGCGCATCATCCCAGCGACATCGCGGAGGGCCGAGCGCTTCAATTTCCGTTCCCCGAGCGGGCGCGCCGGTTCGCCTTCGAAATCGAGGAAAATAAAATCGCGGCCGGTATGAAGCGCCTGCCCGAGATGAAAATCGCCATGAATGCGAATTTTATGCGCGGCGGACCGCTGCTCGAGAAGGCGTCGCTCCTGCGCGAGAATTTGCTTTTCGGCCGCCAGGACCTCCTCGGCTTCAGCGCGGAACGCGTCCGGCAAGTCATCCAGTTTCTTTCGCAGCAACTCGAAAGCGCGCCGCGATGAAGCACGCATCGATTGGACCACGCTCCGCTGCGCCAGGGCATTAAATGGCTCGGGCGCGAATGCAGGATCGTCGGTCTCGGAGGCAAGCGCGCGATGCAGTTCACCGGTGCGCTGACCAAGTAACCGCGCCTTCTCCGGATAAATACCACCGATCAATTCTTGAATGAGTTGGGCTGAGCTGATTTCATTCAGGTCCGCTTTACGGGACAAAACGCGATCGTAATAACTGCCGACCGAATCGAGGGTAAAGGTCCAGGCGTCACCTTCGTTCGCGATCGCAGACTGAATGAGTGCGAGCACCACCGTATTTTTTCCAGAGCGATATTCGAGGGTGCCGGCAAACGCTGGCACATTGGGAAATTTCGCGCGCTCGGTCAGGAACCGCGTGATCTCAACATCGGGGTTAATCCCCTCCTCCAGTTTCCGGAAAATTTTCAAAAAGTATTGTGTGCCGAAGAGGATCGAGGAATTGCTTTGCTCCCCTCTCATGACGCGCGAATTCGCGCTCAAATCCTCAGCCGCCGCGAACTGCGCTGAGGGGGAGCCAACGATCTCCCCGCGTCGCGCCCGCAATTTTCGCTGTTCGCGAATGATGCGATAAATTTCGGCGCGATAATCGGGATCGAAGGTCGCGTCGTGCAGGATGGCGTTGCTATCGGCAAACTCGGCGATCACAGCCTGTTGGGCCTCGCGGGAAATTCGGTGGGCGTTTTCATCACGGGCGATTTGCAGCGGCAGGGTGTAAATTTCCGCCGCGCCTTCCGTGTAATTCACTTCAAGAAGGACATGGCGTGCCCCACTCGGGTGCGGCGAAATCAGGGGATCTTCTACAATTCGGAGTTCCCGAATGGTGCGCGCTTTCGCGCCAAACCATCGGCAACCGGTGAGGTAGTTTGGAAGAATCGTGCGCTCAAGGTCGCGTCGTGCCGAACCAGTAAGCAGCTCTGAAAATCCCGGCATTGATGCGATTGTAGGTGTGCGCGCCCGTTTGCGCGCCCGGGTCGCAGCCGAGGGAGATTGCAAAACAAACCAATAATGCGCGTGCGGCCCGAGGGTAAGCAGATAACGCGATCTTCGGATCGCGGGAAATCGATTGCGGCTGAAAACTTCCATCGGGATACAGCCGGAGAATTTTGCGAGATCGAGTTCCACCGGTTGAGCAAACCGGGACAAATTCACGACAACCACAACGGTTTCGTCTTCGGTGCGACGGAGAAATGCCAGCACCTTTGGATTTTCCGGGAATAAAAATTCAAGCGACCCACGGGAGAAGGCCTTATAATTTTTTCGCATGGCGATGACGCGCCGCATCCACCACAACAATGATGAGAGATTCTTTTGCTGATTCTCGACGTTGATCGCTTCGTAGTGGTATTCCGGATCAATCGTGATCGGCAGGTAAAGCTGCTGTGGATTCGCTTTGGAAAATCCGGCGTTGCGATCGGCGCTCCATTGCATCGGGGTGCGACAGCCATTGCGATCACCGAGATAAAAATTGTCGCCCATTCCGATTTCGTCGCCGTAGTAAAGGACCGGCGTGCCGGGCATGGAGAATAGGAGAATGTTGAGCAGTTCAATTTTGCGACGGCTGTTAACGAGCAATGGTGCCAGTCGCCGGCGAATGCCAAGATTAATCCGCGCAGTTGGATCGTTGGCGTAAACGCGCCACATGTAATCGCGCTCCTCATCCGTCACCATCTCCAGAGTAAGCTCGTCGTGATTGCGCAGGAACATGGCCCACTGGCAGTTGTCCGGAATAGCAGGCGTTTGTTCGAGAATGTCGATAATGGGAAAGCGATCTTCCATCTGCAGCGCCATGAACATTCGAGGCATGAGCGGGAAGTGAAAATTCATGTGCGATTCGTCGCCGTTACCAAAATAGGCGACTGCATCTTCCGGCCATTGGTTCGCCTCGGCCAAAAGCATACGGCCGCTGAAGTGCGCATCGATGTGCGCGCGCAAATTTTTCAAATAAACATGCGTCTCCGGAAGATTTTCGCAGTTCGTTCCTTCGCGCTCGTAGAGGTAGGGAACGGCATCGAGTCGCAGGCCGTCGACGCCGAGCTTGAGCCAGAAATCGCAAACCCGCTCGACCACTTCGTGCACGGCGGGGTTGTCGAAATTCAAATCGGGCTGATGGGAATAGAAGCGATGCCAATAATATGATTTCGCGATCGGATCCCACGACCAGTTAGACGTTTCAAAGTCTTTGAAGATGATGCGCGCGTCCTTGTATTTTTCCGGCGTATCGCTCCAGACATACACTTCGCGTTCCGGCGAGCCCGGCGGAGCGCGACGCGATTTTTGGAACCACGGATTTTGATCGGACGTGTGGTTGATGACGAGTTCGGTAATAACGCGCAGTCCGCGTTCGTGCGCCGCGTCCAGGAAAACACGGAAATCGTCGAGCGTGCCATAGTTCGGATTGACGTCGAGATAATTGGCGATGTCATAACCGTCATCCTTCAAGGGCGACGGATAAAAAGGGAGCAGCCAGATTGCGCTGATACCTAGTTCCTGGAGATAATCGAGCTTCTCCATCAGTCCACGAAAATCGCCGATACCATCCGCGTTACTGTCGTGAAATGTCCTCACGTGCAGCTCGTAGATGATCGCGTCCTTATACCAAAGCGGATCAGACATTGTCTGGACTTTAGGCGCGATGCTGTGAGAGACGCAATGCCGAGTTATTTTGATGCGGAGCTCGCGCGTCACCTGCGCCGTGCCAGACGTCGAGGGATTTCACGATATTTCGAAGATCGCACAAAATTTGCGTGACAAGGAATTGGACGCCGTCGTGATTTCACCGGACACTCCCAATTTATGCGTCCGTCTCATTGAATGAGAAACGCAGATCAAGGGAGTCAACTGCCACACAAATAATCTAACTGGAAGAAGAGGGCGTCTGAAAACACGAAGGCCACTGCTAAAGAAAGAGGGAGAGGCGGGCGCCCTGGATCAGCCGCAACCGACGGCATTAAAACCGGGCGCGTCCAGCGACCTCGAGTTAATGGAGGGCATTCAGCGAGAGGAGTCAAAAGCGCTTTCGCAGCTCTACGATCGCTACAACGGAATTCTGAAAGCGCTGGTCTTACGGGTCATCCATAACGAAGCGGAGGCAGACGACTTGCTGCAAGAGATCTTTATGGAGATTTGGAACCAGGCGAAAAACTTCTCGGCCCAAAGGGGCAAACCGCTTGGCTGGATGGTAACGCTGGCCCGGCGGCGCGCAATCGACGGATTGCGTAAAAAGCAAGCTTATGCCCGGGCGGAGGAGCGTTTACAACACGAGACCGAACAACAGCCCGACGCCTGGATCCACAATTCTACGGAGGAGGAAATCCTTGACGGTGATCGGCGGGTTTTGATCCGGCGAGTAATCGGAATGCTCCCGCCCGCGCAGGAACAAGCCATCGAGCTGGCATTTTTTCGCGGGATGAGTCAGCGCGAAATCGCCGCAAAAACGAATACACCACTGGGCACTGTGAAAACGCGCCTGGAATTGGGCCTCAAGAAAATTTACGACGGCCTGAAGGAGCTACGCGATGAGCTTTGAAGAGTTTCAAAACCGCGCCCGCCTCTTCGTTGTCGGTGCGCTCGACCCGGACGAAATGGCGGAGTTTGAAAATGCGCGACACGAATTTGGAGAAAAAGCGGAAGCCTTCATCGCCGAATGCTACTCACTGAGCGAGGCCTTCGCATTAAGTCTGAAGCCGGCAAAGGCTTCCGACCAGATCAAAGCGCGATTGATGGAAATGGTGAAGAACCGGCAAGCGCATTAACGGCGCGTCGGCGCTTCAACTGTTTCCTTCGATCTCGCGTAGGATAAACTCCTGGAGAAAGCCGTAGAAGTTGACCTGAAACAGACTTAAGTCGCGCCGACTGCCGAGAGGCGAGCGATAATGGTCACACAATTCGTGATCGCTAAATTGATAGGTGGCGGCGATAGCTAGCCGCGCCTGATTCAATGCACTTAACCATGCGTCTGTGTGGGCCAACGGAATGCGCAGAGTACAATTGGCGAATGGCTTACCGGTGCATTGCAACTGTTCCAAATCCTGCCGCACTGTTTCTGTGGCGGATTGAAAAAGGCGGCGCAATTCCGGAACGACGTATACTTTCCACTCGGCACACAAATCTTTTTCCTCCGGCGCCGCGGGCACGCTGAAAAGACGCTCTTCCGCTGCCGGCGAATCTTTTGGCTGCGCACTTTCCGGGACTTGCCTGAGCAGCTCTGCCAGAAATGGATCAAGCTCGCGAATCTCGAGCGCTTGGTCCTGTCGGCAGATTTCCATCACACGGTTTTCTCGATCGTCGCGAGCAGGAGGTAACCATGCAGTTGCTGCACGTAGAGCTCAGCTCTTTCACGGACACCGCTCCACAAAATTGATCGGCCGCCATGGTGCACTTCCAGCATGTGCTTTTCCGCTCTTTCTCGCGGATAACCAAAAACGCGCTGAAACACCATCGTCACATAACTCATCAAGTTCACCGGGTCATTGTGCACGACGACATTCCAGGGCATTTCGATTTCCTGTCTGGTGGCTTCCTTCTTTTCAATGGCCGGCGCTTCCAGCGTGGCGTGAGGAAAATCGATGACCAGTGTGGCGGAGAATTTTGCCTCTCGTTTCCCGGGCGACCCGCTCATGGAAAAAGTTAACACGCGGTCTTGTTCCTTCAAACGCTCTGTAGCCGCTTCGTTGTGCGAAGCGATGCCGTCACCCACAGGGCGGTGGCTACAAGCCGTGAATAGCGGTTGCTAACAATTTGTTTTGCAATCGTTGCATCCGCTTCTGTTGGTGAGCTGTGACATCATCGAACCCGGCCAGATGCAGCAAGCCGTGCAGCAAATACAATTGAATTTCGGCCATGAGGTTGCTGTGAAAAATCCGCGCCTGTCGTGCGGCCGTCTCGGCGCTGATCACGAGTTCACCGTGCTGAAATGTGAGCACGTCGGTAGGGCCCGCGAGGCCGCAAAATTCTTTGTGCAGCGCCGCCATTCGTCGGTCGCTCACGATTAACACTGAGACCGCAGGCACGGATGCAATCTCGGCCTCCGGTTGCTTCTGTTTCCACGCGAGCGCGCAGGCGATGTTAGCGAACTCTTGCAGTCTGCGAGTGGAAATCCGAACGATGCGCTGAAGATTTCGTACTTCAATCGACGGCGGCAAGCGATGTCTCATTCGCGCCGGGCATTCAATGATTTCAGCAGCGCATAAAGCTGCTCCAACCGAGGCATTGCTGCTCCGTTAGCTTGAGCGCGACGTAGCGGTTCGCCCCAGATCGCTTCGACTTCGAGAGCGCGCCCGGCTTCAAAATCCAGCAGAGTCGATGGCTTGTAAGCGCCCATCGTTTCGGTGCGCTTCATATGTTCGACTGCAACATCTCCCGTCAAATTGTGACCACAGCTTTTTGCTCCTTCGATTATTTCATTCATCAATGCCAACGCCGCTGAATGCAGAGAAGCATCCCGCAAGATATCTTTGGTCGTGATGCCGCCGGCTGCGATCGTCAAGCCATTGAACGGAATGTTCCAAACCAGTTTGCGCCAGCGTTCTTCCATCAGCTTGTCGACCACCTGGCAAACGACGCTGGACTGTTGGAATTCGTGGGCGACAGCACGAGTGCGCGACCTTGGAGATCCAATAAATTCACCAATGGTGAGGTGTCCATAATCCAGATGCTCAATCAGACCGGGAGAAATGCGGTTGAGACAAATAAAACATAGTCCACCCATTACTCGGTCGTCGCCGAAATGTTGAGCGAGAAAATCCTCGTTCCCCAATCCATTTTGCAAGGTGAGCAGGATGGTGCGCTGGTGCAGGAGCGCCGGAATCAATTGGAGCAAGGCCTCATTATTCGTTGCCTTCAGCGCAATCAGAACGAGGTCGCACGGCCCGATGGCGTCAGCAGTCTCGTAGCATTGCACTCTGGCAACGTGAAAATTTTCCTTTTTCCCGCGGATGTGAATGCCTGAACGTTTGATTTTGGCGATTCCGCTTCTTAACAAGAAATGAACGTCGCGCCCGCCATGAGCGAGCTTGCCGCCATAAAAGCTGCCGATCGCGCCTGTTCCGACGACGGCGATTTTCATTTAAAGATTTAGCGATTTAGTGATTTAACGATTGAATATGAACACACTTAATCGAGCGAAACAGTTGCAGGCTAGAACAAAGAGATTTGCGGTTCGCATTATCAAGGCGTTCGCCAGACCGCCGAAGGATGAAGCGACTCGCATCGCTGGGCGCCAGTTTCTCCGATCAGGCACGTCGCTCGCGGCCAACTATCGCGCAAGTTGTCGCGCGCGCTCAACCGCCGACTTCATTTCCAAGATAAGCGTTCTGACAGAAGAAGCCGATGAAACGCTTTTTTGGTTCGAGGTGTTAGTCGAATCAGATCTCATTCGGCTGAAGATCGTGGGAATCTCTGATGTTAGAATGTGAGGAACTATTAAAGATATTCTCCTCTTCACTCGTTACGGCAAAATCAAATCGTTAAATCACTAACTCGTTAAATCACTAAATCTTTTCACTTCGGCGGCCGCGTCTCCGCTTGAAAGTTACGCGTGATCAAGCGAGCACCTTTATTGAAGGTGAAATAAGCCCAGGCCCATTGAAAGAGGACCACGACACGATTGCGGAATCCGACCAAAAACAAGATGTGGACAAACAGCCACGCTACCCATGCCGGCAATCCGCTCAGGTGCAGCAAGTGTAAGTCGGCCACCGCTTTGTTGCGGCCGATTGTCGCCATGCTGCCCTTATCGAAGTACCAGAAGCGCTGTGGTTTTCGACCTTCTATCATACCCAAAATATTGCGCGCGGCGTGACGGCCCTGTTGCATCGCGACCGCCGAAACGCCAGGCAGCGGGTTCCCATCCTTGCCGGTGAAATTGGCCAGATCGCCAATCACTTGTACTTCCGGGTGTCCAGGAATCGTTAGGTCCTCCTGCACCACAACCCGGCCAACGCGATCGACAGCAACTCCGAGCGATTTTCCTACGAATGAGGCGTTATTGCCCGCGGCCCAAATTTTCACCCGGCAAGGAATGAATTCGTTTCCCACCTTTAGTCCATCTTCCGTTAGATCCGTGGCGCGCACTCCAGTGCGAATTTCCACGCCGAGATCGCGCAACTGTTTCATCGCACTGACCCGTAAATCCTCAGGAAATGCTGCGAGGACTTGTGGTTCGCTTTCAATTAAGACGACACGCGCGCTGGATGGATCGATGTGGCGAAAATCGCGCGCCAAGGTGTAACGCGCGATCTCGGCAATCGCTCCAGCTATTTCGACTCCGGTCGGTCCGCCGCCAACGATGACAAAGGTCATGGCTGCAGCGCGCGCCGCAGGATCGGAAATTTTTTCGGCATATTCGAATGCCAGCAAAATTCGGCGCCGAATTTCCACTGCATCTTCAAGGCTCTTCAAGCCCGGGGCAAGGCGCTCCCATTCCGGGTGCCCGAAATAGGAATGGCGCGCGCCCGTCGCAAGAATCAAATAATCGTAGGTAAGATCGAGGTCGCCCGCATGAACCATGCGCTTGTTCACATCAACCGATTGCACTTCGGCCAGCATAACTTCGACGTTCTTGCATTTGTGGAGAATCGCGCGCACCGGTGCGGCGATGTCAGCCGGCGAGAGCGCTGCGGTCGCAACCTGATAAAGGAGCGGCTGAAAGAGGTGGTAATTGGTCCGGTCGATGACGATGAGCTGAACCTTCTCGCAGGCTAATTTTTTCGCAGCTTCGAGCCCGCCAAAGCCCGCCCCCACGATCACGACACGCGGAAGCTTCTCCTCAGCCATGGCGACAATCTTGCGAGATTGAAGCGGCACGCAGCAATTTTATTTGGCGCTTTCCCAACCAGCGGGCAAGAAGTGCTCGCTCTTCGGTTTAGCCACTGTTTGGTGCGCATAGCGAAAGTTAATATAACTGGGCAAGTCGACGGTTGTGTTCAAAGGCGGGTTATCTAGTTGGCCAAAGGCACGGTTTCATCGCGGCTCGCGGTGTCCCGAAGACGATGGATCAGATCCTAGACCAGCCAGATCGGCCGCACATAAGGAAAGGAGCCCTTCCCTCTTCACGAAGCAATTGCGGTCCCGAACACGCATTGCAAATAAGAAGTTGTCACCCAGTCAGTCGCCGCTATCTTGCGCGCCCTATGCCTAAGCCGATCGCTCGCAGCAAGACCCGCAAGTCGGTCGCCAAACGTTTCAAAGTGACGGCCTCGGGGAAGATCCTTCGTTCGCGCGCGTCGCGGCGCCATCTCATGTCAGCCAAGAACGCTAAGAAAAAACGTCAGCTGGCTAAAATGGGTCGCGTACACGAAACAGATCTCGCCCGGATCAAAGCCAATTTACCCTTTGCATAATAGGCATGGAGTGGGCCCGGCTACAACGCGTTAACGGTTAACCGGTACCGACACAGCCTCTTCCGTGCGTGTTGTTGTCGTGGTCATGGTTTGCCGGTGCCAATCGAGATCGGGCGCCGGCTGCGGGCTGTAGAGATCGCGCCGGTTGGCGATGGTAGTGCAAGAGCATTCCACAGCGACCAACATGAAGAGAGCGAGCCATTTCATGCCTTCGATGCAACCAAATGCAGCTAGTGCTGTCAATGCGGAGAGAAAGCGGAAATGACGAACGACAATTAATGATAAAGGCGAACCGCCGAAAAGGACGCTTCATCGCTACTACTTTTGGATTTTGTCATTCTGATCTGATCTCTCCCTCGTTCCGGTTGCACGATAATGATCTTGCGCGAAGGTTTTTCCTCCGTCAGGGGCTATGGACTGAGGGCTTACGAACCCCGCCAGGGCAGGAATGCAGCAACGGTAGTCTGACCTTCTTTGCCGTAGTTCTCTGGCGGACTTTTTTCGAGATGAAATTGTTGAACGTGAAGACGGCGCGATTTGCTCAGATCGTGGAAAAGTCTGGACGTCCAGAATCTTATACGCTTTGGCAAAAGCCATCGGCAGATCGACATCTGCAATCTCAAATTAAGAATAATCGCGTCATGACAATTCAACGAAGCGAGAGTGGAACTGAATTTGGAATCGTCGGCTTTAAACAAGCCCAAGGCGCCCGTTATCTGATCTTTCCCAAATCGCTAAAGCGATTCGAGAACAAGCGTGTCGTCGGAATCAATTGGGACTTATTGCGCGCAAAATGAGACGGATCGAGTCCTCCCTTGCTAGCGCGACCCGTCGCGATATTGGGAAACCGTGATAGAATTATCCGCGATGAATGAAAGCGGCGCCCGTGAAGAAGCTCTTGCTCATTTAAGCACGGACGAGCTCCTCCGATACTCTCGGCAAATCAATCTTGCCCAGGTGGGTGAGGAAGGTCAGCGTCGATTGAAAGAAGCCCGGGTGTTGTGTATCGGGGCCGGCGGGCTCGGATCGCCCGCGGCGCTGTACCTCGCCGCCGCCGGAATTGGAACGATCGGTATTGTTGATCAGGATACGGTTGATCTCAGCAACCTTCACCGGCAGCTCTTGCATGGAACGAGCGACGTTGGCCGCGAGAAAACCGATTCGGCGCGCGCACGTTTGCTTACCATCAATCCAACGATCGCGGTCGAGACCTACACCACACGCTTGTGCGGGAGCAACGCCGTCGAGTTGATTCGCGATTACGACATCATAGTCGATGGCTCCGATAATCTGCCGACGCGCTACCTTTCCAGCGACGTGTGCGTTTGGGAAAGGAAACCAAACATCTACGGCTCGGTCCACCAATTCGAAGGACAAGCCTCGCTCTTCGCCCCTCATCTTGGCGGGCCCTGTTACCGCTGCCTGTTCCCAGAGCCGCCACCGCCGGAGGCCATTCCAAGTTGCGCCGAAGCCGGAGTTCTCGGTGTTGTTCCCGGTTTGATCGGAATTATTCAGGCGTTGGAAGCGATCAAGTTAATCGTTGGTAGGGGTGACAATCTCCTCGGGCGTCTCTTGCATGTTGATGCACTAACTCTGCGGTTTCGTGAATTTAATATTCGCCGCGATCCAAATTGTCCGGTGTGCGGCGAATCACCGGTAATCACGGAGCCGATTGATTACGAACAATTTTGCAACCGTTCGAACGGTTCAGGAGTTCGAGGAATATCCGCTACCCAATTGCAGGAAATGATATCTCGTGGCCACGAGGTCGCACTAGTGGACGTGCGCGAGCCATTCGAATTTGAGATCGCGCGCATTCCAAATTCGCAACTGATTCCGCTTGGCTCGATTCCGGAGCGACTGACAGAAATTCCACGAACAGAAACGACGGTGCTGATGTGCAAGACTGGCGTCCGCAGCGCGCGCGCGATCGAGTTTCTGCGCCGCGAAGGTTTCGAGAATTTGCTTAATCTCGAAGGCGGCCTCGACGCATGGCGCGAAGAGGTCGACCCGACGTTGCGCAAGTACTAGGAGCCGTCGGCGAAAACCGAGTAAACATTTCGATGTTGCATGTGCAACGCTCAAATGTTCATTCGCTCACAGACGGCTGATGATGGCACTGCCGCAGGATCCAGTGGCCATGGCATCTTTGCGCGTTGCAGTCCTCCACACCTGTGGTTATCAGAAGCGCGATGCGTTTCATCCTTCTGTCCCTCATGACCGCGCTGCTTAGTGCCGGCTGTGATAGAATGATTACGCCGCGGCACGCGCAACAACTCAAAGATGCAGAGAGCAAAGCGGCCGCGGGCGACTTTGCGCGCGCGATCAGCTTGTACGAATCCGCGCTGGAAGACGGACCGAGCGATGCCGAGGTCCATTACAAGCTCGCGCTGCTTTACGACGACAAGATGAACGATCCGTTAAACGCGCTGCATCATTTCAAACGCTATTTGATCATCGCACCCAGCGGCGCGCGAGCGAACGATGTCAAAGGCTTCGTGAAACGCGACGAGATCGCGCTTCTGACCAGTCTCTCAGGCGACGCGCTCATCTCGCGCGCCGAAGCAACGCGCTTACGGAATGAAAATTTGTCGTTGCGAAAAGATCTGGATGAAGCGCGTGGACGCACCCATATCGCTGCGATTGAACAATCCCCTACCCTTGGAAAAACGAAGCAGGCTGAAACCGGAAAGCAAACGTACGTGGTGCAACGTGGTGATACCTTAGCATCGATCTCACGGAAATTTTACAAAACGTCGACGCGCTGGAAACAGATTCTCGAAGCCAATCGCAACGTGATCGACAATCCGAAGAAATTGGCAGCAGGTCAGACGCTGGTTATTCCGGCGCGAACGAGTTCACGCTAACCCGCGAAGAATAACTAGCTCCAACTGGAAGGGGCGACAGCCAAGTCACCCACCCATGGAGCGCACAACCCTTCGGCGACTTGGCCTCCTCGCGCTTGCGCGCTACGGCGTGCGAGCGAAGTCGCCGCTCCAGTCAGCAAGCAGCGGCCATTGTCGCGGCTTACGGTTTACGCTGTCCGTCGCCCGGAGTTCGATGCGGGGTCGGTGGCGGGCGAGTTGAGGCATTCACATCGCGCGCGCCCATACCGGTTGGGTCGACGAGCGGATTAAAAAGTGGTCCGCCCGATCTTTTCTGATCCGCAGCAACGCCGCGCATGAGATCGAGACTGGGCAGCGGGGGGAATTCGGTAATCAAACTCGCGGTGCGGAGAACGAGACTTTCATCTATATCGACTGGGTCAGGCAGATGCGTCGCGCCGGGTTTGACGATGAGCATTTGGCCAGCATGTACGGTAATTTTCTTTCCCGGATGTTTCGTTAGCCAAGCCTCACTGCTTCCCTCGAGAACGATGAGCTTGCTGTAATTGCGCGGATGCGACTCGAACATCACCGTCGTTCCCGTTATGCCGACGGTAAGCGCACTGCTACGAATACGCGCGCCACCGGAATCCTTTGGCACCCGCAAAAGGATGGCTCCGCTTTCGAGATTCACGTTCCGGCCATCTTGATCGAAAGAAAAAATACTATTTGCGCCCACGCGGGTAATTGTTAAATCAGCAAAACTAAGTTGCGCACGTGAATCAGCGCCAGTGTGGACAGCGCTGCCATCCGTGACATTATCGTTCAAGTGCGCCGGACGAGCAGCGACGTGTGGGGCCAACACCTTAACGTCTTGAACGACCTCGGTGACGCGGCCCTCTTTTCCTTGTGCAGCAGTCAGCAGCAAAATCACGCCCGAGCTAAAGAGCAGCACCAAGCCTGCACGCGACAACGAACGGTTGAAAATCGATTTCATGGGTTGTTTCAAAATCTAAGCGAAAGCGTGAAAGCGCCACCGACATTTCCAAGCGAAGAAGGAACCGTGACTCGACAGAGTCTCGCCCTACCAAGGTGCCGCGCGATGAGTCTTTTGGTAGGGCGAAGCTCCGCGGAGCCGCGAACGGGCCTCGAACTAAAGCAAGATCACCGCAGCCCGACGGAGTCTGCCCTACCGAATCAATTAACCGCCAGGACCATCCAGCGGCGGAGCTTGATTAAGCGGCAGTGGGTTGTTTGCGCCTGCTCCGCCAAAGGTGCCGGTGCGCGAGCCATTCCCGCCAAAACCGCTGTAGTTAGCATTATTGGTAAAAACACTCGCGGGGTGGCTGCCACCTACTGTGACTACCACACCATTGAAAATGTTAACGGTATTTCCGGCAATAATCTTTGTGCTCGCTCCACCCAACGTCACATCGGCGACGAAGTTCACCGTGCCGTTGCTTCCCGGTGAATAAAGTTTCAAGGTTGTGTCCGCCGACAACAGACCGTTGCCGATAGTGAGCACGCCGTTGTTGCCCAGGGCCGCGACTTTGATGACATCACCGTGCGCATCAATGGCGTCGCTCTGGCCCGGACCTCCCAGGTTAATCTGGCCGGCATCGCCAGTGTGGCGGATGTCAATCGTTCCGCGATCAGCGCGAAGAGTTCCATTAACTCTGGCGCTGCTAGTGGCGCCGGTTGCCAAAATGGTCACTTTGCCACCCGGACCAGGCGCAGCCGCATCGAGCAGGGAAAGAAGCTCGCCAGTGTTGGAAATATTAATCGCAACACCACTCGGTTTTCCGCTCTTGAGCGTGATGTTCCCCCCGTTGGCGCTGCGACGCCGGGCTGTAGTAATTGCAGGATCGGCCGAGGAAGCTTGCAGGCGCGAATTGATCGCCACCGCATCATTCAAT
>WNGI01000952.1_pt1 | contig 35623 bp, 40 predicted proteins | sample 5400621 | NCBI WGS metagenome assembly WNGI01 (sample SAMN13153374, study PRJNA577476) | soil metagenome | isolation source: 20 cm soil or saprolite under Garry oak tree replicate 1 | place: USA:California | collected 2016-06-15
GGCGATTTCGCTCATAGGCGTTCGCGATGATACATTTCATTTCGCCGACACGACCGCTGCTGTGGAGGAACCGACTCGATATGGCGTACGTGATCACTGAACCATGCATCGATGTGAAGGATGCAAGCTGCTTGGATGTTTGCCCCGTCGACTGTATCTATACGACCGACGCGGACAACATGTACTTCATTCATCCGGATGAATGCATCGACTGCGGAGCGTGTGAGTCGGTGTGTCCCGTCAGCGCGATCTTTCCCGAGGACGCGGTGCCCGATAAGTGGAAGAACTACACCGAGATCAACAAGGCCTATTTCAACAAGTAACTCAGCACGGACTCTGAGATCGATCGGCGGTCGTCATCGGCCGGCCGATCTTCCTGCGCGCTGCATCCTTGCGTAGTCGCGAAGACAAACCAGGCATTGTTTGCTATCGCGACGTTCTTCGTTCTTGCCTCGCCCCACAAAGGGACGGATTCGCGCAGTTGCGTACTCGTGCCCGTTAACGCAGTGCGTCTTGCGGTTGCCCCATGCCGGGTTCCCGCGTGGCAATGCCGGTTGCGACCGCATGACGTCGAGCATGACTTGAGCTTGCATGCGTTTCACCTGCCCGAGCCAAGGCCACAGCAGGGCTAGGACGCGCTCGACGTCGTCACGCGCACCTGCCTTCCAACGGTAAACATCCAGATTCGCGTTTCTCTGCACGAACGGGCCCGCGACATAGCCCGCCTGGACGATGGCGATAAATCGCCTGAGCACCTCCGGCGAGCCGACCAGTGAGGACTGTGTCAAGGCAAGCTCGCCGACCCGATACCCAGGATGCGTCCGGTGCTTCAACAGATAGCTCGAACCTTCTCCGTCGAACAGCCCGGCTGCCCATGCGCGCCAGAGGTCGTCATGCGGCATCGCGGCCGATTGAACGTCGAAGGCTTGTCCCAGGGCCGTCGCAAATTGCAGGAGCTTCACTTCGCCGAGCCATGGGCGGAGCAGCTGCTGCGCGAGAGAGAGGTCGTCTCGACTCGAAACGGTCCAGCTGTAAATGTCCTGACGGTCTGGCTTGCAAACCGGCCCCGCGAGCGTTCCGAGCTCAAGCGCCGCCTGAAATCGAAGAAGCACAGCCGGAATGCCGTTCGGGCCGGCCTGATTGATCCGAGCTTGCGTTCCGCGGTTGCTCTTGCCTGCCCACCCTTCGCCGTCGAAGAACCCCGCCGCCCATGCGAGCGCGTGCCGATCCATCCACGAGTAAAGAACACATCGGCAGGGGTCATGTCTGTCCCTCGCCCGTCACACGTTCATGCGACGAGCTCCGCTATTTCGAGGTACCGCGTTCAGTCCTCGATGAGCTTCCTTCCGGCGAAGCCGGCTTCGAGGTCGTGCCAGTAGCTGATGTGGCTCCCCTCTCCCAGCTGCCAGCAGAGATAGACCTCACGCCCCCGGAGCTTCGTGCGGACGTCGATCAGGCCGCGGTCCGGATCCTTCACCTCGACGCCGAGCTCGGCGATGTCCTTGAGGAGCGCGTTGATCTCCTGAGCGACAGGGTCCGACGGGTGCGTGTGTACGTCGGCATATGCTCACGCGCGAGTATCGCCCAGGAGGGACGCGATGGCGACGTACGTACTGCTCACGAAGGTCACCGCAGCCGGCGTCAAGACGCTCCAGTCGAATCCGCGCCGCATCAAGGAAGTCAACAAGGATGTCGAGGCGCTGGGCGCCCGGGTGGTCGCGCAGTACGCCACCCTGGGCCGCTACGACTTCGTGAACATCGTCGAGGCCAAGGACAACGAGACGATCGCGCGCCTTTCCGTCGCGCTGGGCGCACGCGGCACGGTCCAGATCGAGACGTTGACCGCGATCCCGGTGGAAACGTTCATCCGCGGGCTCGCGACCAAGCCCAAGGGACGTAGCGCGGGCTAGACGGCGAGAGCCTCGCGGGCCAGGTCGATCGCGGACCGCACCGGCGCGTCCCTCGCGATCTCGTCGTCACGCGCGCTCTCAACGTCGGACCAGGTCAGTTGCCGGCCAAGACGATCCGCCAGCGCCACGGCGGCGCGGTCGGCGACGTCTTGTACGGCGGCCGCGACCCCGAGCCGCTCGAGCGAAGCGACCTCGTGCGCGAAACCGCACGGGACCATCCGCTCGAAGGCGGCGAGATCGGTGCTCACGTTGAGCGCGAAGCCATGCGTCGTCACGCCGCGCGAGACTCGGACGCCGATCGCCGCGACCTTCGCCGCGAGGCCGGAGCCAGGCAGGTCGACCCACACACCGGTCTTGCCGCGTTCGGTCCTCGCGCCGATCCCGTACGAAGCGAGCACGTCGACGAGCGCGCGCTCGAGGGAGCGCACGTAGCGCACGAGATCGGGCGTGTCGCCGAGGCGCACCACCGGATAACCGACGAGCTGACCGGGCCCGTGATAGGTGATGTCGCCGCCGCGATCGACGCGGTACACCGACGCTCCGGCGCGACGGAGCTCGCCGAATCCGGCGAGCAGATGGTCGGTGGTGCCACGTCGTCCGATCGTATACACGGCATCGTGCTCGAGGAGCAGCAGCCGCTCGTCGGCGCCCGCGCGCACGCGCGCGGCGACCGCTTCCTGAAGACGCCAGCCATCGAGGTAGTCGACGCGCCCGAGCCAGGTCGACCGCAGCGGGCTAGCGGCGGACATGACGCTCGGCGTGATACGAGGAGCGCACCAGTGGACCGGCTTCGACGTGCCGGAAGCCCATCGTCATTCCGGCGTCGCGTAGGTCGTCGAACTCCGACGGCGCCCAGTAACGCTCGATCGGCAGATGCACCGGCGAGGGTCGCAGGTACTGACCGACGGTGAGGATGTCCGTGCCCTGCGAGGCGATGTCGCGCATCGTCGCGACGACCTCGTCGCGTGTTTCGCCGAGGCCGACCATGATCCCGCTCTTGCAGACGAGATCGGGAGCGCGCTGCTTCGTGCGGCGGAGCACCTCGAGCGAACGCTCGTACCTCGCCTGCGGGCGAACGCGCGGGTACAGGCGCGGGACGGTCTCGACGTTGTGGTTCAGGATCTCGGGCCGCGCGGCGAGCACGGCGTCCAGCGATTCCGGGCGCCCCACGAAGTCGGGGATCAGCACCTCGACGGTCGTCGCGGGAGACTGACGGCGGATCTCGCGGATCGTATCCGCGAAGATCTCGGCGCCGCCGTCCGGCAGCTCGTCGCGGTTCACGCTCGTCACGACCGCGTGGCCGAGCGCCATCTGGGCGACCGCCTCACCGACGCGCCGCGGCTCGTCGGCGTCCACGCCGCCCGGCCGCCCGGTCTTCACGGCGCAGAAGCCGCACGACCGCGTGCAGGTGTCGCCGAGGATCATGAACGTCGCGGTGCCAGCGCCCCAGCACTCCGCCATGTTCGGGCAGTGCGCTTCTTCGCAGACCGTGTGCAGCTCTTTGCTGCGCATGAGGCGCCGCAGGTTCTCGTAGGTCGGCCCGGTCGGCAGGCGGACCTTGAGCCACGCGGGCCGCGCGCGATCGATCGGTACGACGGTGTTCGACGTGCCGCGCCCGCGCGAACGCGGACGCTCCACGTCGCCCGGCATCTCGAACACGATCGGCGCGAGCTCCGCCACTAATACACCGGCACGGTCGGACCGACCGTCTCGAGCCAATCCCGCATCGTCTGCAGGAATCGCGCGGCCGTCGCTCCGTCGATCACCCGGTGGTCGAAGCCGATCACGAGGTTCATCCGCTGCCGGATCGCGATCGCGTCGTCATCGGTGACGATCAGCCGCTTCACGATCGTCTCCGACGAGATGATCGCGGCCTGCCCCGGCGGAACGATCGGGCTCGAGATGATCGTCCCGAGGGGGCCGGTGTTGTTCACCGTGAACGTCCCACCGTAGAAATCGTCGAAGGTCAGCCGGCGCGCCTTGGCGCGATCGACGACGTCGCGAATGGCGCGCATCAGGCCCGCCAGGCTCTTCCCATCGGCGTCACGGATGACCGGCACGACGAGCCCCTCCTCGCCGAGCGCGACCGCGTAGCCGAGGTTGATCTCCTTGTGCGCGATGACGCCCTGATCGGTGAAGCTCGAATTCACGAGCGGCACGGTCCGCAGCGCCTCCACCGCCGCCTTGCAGATGAACGCGGCCGGCGACAGGTCGAACCCCTCACGCGCCTGAAAGTCGCCGCGCACCTTCTCGCGGTATTTCATGAGCGCGGTCATGTCGATCTCCATGACCGCATGAGCGTGCGGCGCGGCCCACGCCTGGACCATGTTGTTCGCGATCGCGCGGCGCATTTGCGTCAGCGGCACGAGCTCGTCGCCTGCCAGCGACATCGCGGGCGCCGGTCGCGCCGCGATCGGAGCGGGACCACCGAAAACTACCTGCGACGCCGCCGCGGGCCGTGCCGCTTGCGACGGAGCGGCCGGAGCAGCCTGTGCGCTCGCGATGTAATCCTCCACATCCTTCTTCGAGACCCGTCCCCCCAGTCCCGTGCCATCGATCTGCGAGATATCGACGCCGTTCTCCACGGCGAGCTTTCGCACCGCCGGCGTCGCTCTCACATCCGAGAGATCGGGACGCTCCGCCGTTGCCGTCGATGAGGAGGCCGACGCGGACGCGGATGGGGACGAGGACGACATTGAAGAGGACGCGGACGGTTGCCGAGGAGGAGCCGACGCTGGCATCGCCGACGAACTCACCGACGGCGCCGACGCAGCCGACGGCGCGGACGCAGCCGACGCCGAGGAAGGCGGTCGCGGCTGCGACATCGAAGCGGCGGAGGACGAGGGAGCGGGAGCAGCCGCGTCGTTCGCCTGAGGAGGCGTCGGCTGCGGCCGCGACGGCGCAACCTGAGGCGAGGCCGGCGGCGCCTGACGCTGGGACGCCGCCGGTGAGGCAGCGGCCACGTCGCCGTCAGCAGTCTCGAACGTCGCGAGGAGCGTTCCGATCGGGACGGTCTGCCCCTCTTCGACCTTCACCTCTTTCAGCGTCCCGGCGACGGGCGAGGGGATCTCCGTGTTCACCTTGTCGGTTTGCACCTCGACAAGCAGCTCGTACTTGTTCACCTTCTCGCCCGGCTGCTTCAACCACTTGCCGATGGTGCCTTCGGTGACGGACTCACCGAGCTTGGGCATCTTCAGCTCAAAGACGGACACAGAGCACCTCCGGGGAGACTCGGCGGGCGGTCACCACTAGTAGGCCGCCAGCTCGCGCATCTTCGTCGCGATCTTCTCAGGGTCCGGCATGAACCAATCCTCTTGCGCTTTGTTGTACGGCATCGCCGGGACCTCCGGTCCGCCGAGACGCATCACGGGCGCATCGAGCGCGTCGAATGCCTCTTCGGCGATGAGCGCGGCGACCTCCGCACCCGCACCGAACAGCCGGTTGTCCTCGTAAACGATCAAACACTTTCCGGTCTTCCTTGCTTCCCGCAAGATCGTCGCGGCGTCGAGAGGTCGGAGGCTGCGCACGTCGACCACGGCGACGGATATCCCCTCGTTCGAGAGCGTCTCGGCGGCCTTCAGGCTGTGGTGGAGCATGAGCCCATAGGCGAAGACCGTGATGTCGGTCCCCTCACGCTTCACGTCCGCGGGCCCAAGTGGGATCGTGAAATCGGGGTCGTCGGGCGCGTCGCCGCGGACAGCGCGATACGTGGCCTTGTGCTCGAGGAAGATCACCGGATCCGGGTCGCGCAGCGCGGCTCGCAGCATGCCGGTGATGTCACGCGGCGTGCTCGGCACCACGACCTTGAGCCCCGGCACGTGCGCGTAGAAGGCCTCGACCGACTGCGAGTGGTAGAGCGCGCCGCGGATTCCGCCGCCCCACGGCATGCGGATCACGATCGGCACGCCGTACGCGCCGTTCGAGCGATACCGGATCCGCGCGGCCTCATCGACGATCTGCTCGAACGCGGGCGCGCTGAAGTCTGCGAACTGCATTTCAGCGACCGGCAGCAGTCCTCCGATCGCGGCGCCGATCGCGATGCCAACGATCGATGACTCCGCGACCGGCATGTCGATGACGCGGTGTTTGCCGAATTCCTCGATGAAGCCATCGGAAACGCGGAACACGCCGCCGCGGACCCCCACGTCCTCGCCCATGAGGATGTAGCGCTCGTCGCGCCGGAATTCCGACAGCAGGGTGTCGTGCACCGCCTGGACGTTGCTCTTCTCGGTCATGACTCCAACTGTATGTCGAGCGAGGGAAAGCGATCGGGGCGCCGTTCTCGCTGGATGGCGTACGCAGCCGCGAAGATGTCCTCGCGGCTCGGCTTGGAAAAATAGTCGCCGTCAACGCCGACGGACGTACGGTTCGCGCGCGCGCTCAGCGTGCGCGGACCGACGTCGAGATGATCGACGCCGCCCTGTGTCTCGACGACCTGCTGAAGGATGTAGGCCGATGCGCCGCCAGGAAGATCCTCATCAACGACGAGGAGCGCTCCGGTCTTCTTGACCGACCCGACGATCGTGTGACCGAGATCGAACGGCAGCAGCGTGCGGACGTCGATGATCTCGACGTCGATGTCCGCCGCGGCCAGGTCCTGCGCGGCCTCGAGCGCGATGCGACACAGGGCTCCGTACGTGACGATCGTGACGTCTGCGCCCTCACGCAGCAGCTCCGGAACACCGAGCGGCAGCGTGAACTCGCCGATGTTCGTCGGAGCGCGCTCCTTGAGGCGATAGCCTGAGAGGACCTCGATGACGAGGCCGGGGTCGTCGCCGCGGAGCAGCGTGTTGTAGAAGCCCGCGGCCTGCGTCATGTCGCGTGGTACGCAGACGTGCAGTCCGCGCAGGGTGCCGAGGAGCATCTGCATCGGCGAGCCGGTGTGCCAGATCCCCTGCAACCGGTGGCCCTTCGTCCGGATCACGACCGGTGCCATCTGACCACCCGCGGTCCGAAAACGCAGCGTGGCGAGATCGTCGGACGCCAGCTCGAGCGCGAACAGCAGGTAGTCGACGTATTGGATGTCCACGATCGGCCGGAGACCGCGCATCGCAGCGCCGATCCCCTGCCCGAGGATCGTCGCCTCGCGGATGCCGGTGTCGTGGACGCGCAGTGCGCCGTGCTTCTCCTGAAGCCCCTCGTACACGAGGTTGACGTCGCCGAGCCGTCCGACGTCTTCGCCGAGGATGACGATGCGCTCGTCGCGCGTCAGGTTCGCGTCGAAGCAGCGAAGCAGCACGAGGCGGCCGTCGATCACATCGGGTTTCGCCGGGTACTCCGGCGCGACCTGGCGGACGCGCAGCGGTGAGCGATCGGACTCGCTGAGAAGGTGCGAGTTGAAGCGGGCCTCGTTCTCCTCGCGGTACGTACGCACGAATCGCGCGAGCTCGGCGCGCGCCGGGCCTTCACGCCCCCGCAGCGCCGTGAGTGCGCGGAACGTGGCGACGTACACCGCACGATGGCTGAGCGGCTCCCCCGCCTCGCGAAGCTCGTTCGCCATCGCATCGAGCGGCACGCCCGACTCCGTCGCCGTCGCGCCGATCAGCGTGAGCGCCTCGTCGCGACGACGGCGGATCGGCTCCTGGAACGTCTCGTAGGCGCGCTCGCGGATCTGCTCCACCTCGGACCGGTCGTGCTTCTCGAGCTCGTCGAGCGTCGCGGCGTCCGCGATGTCGTCACGGATCATCCACTCCCGCATCCGCCGGATCGGGTCCGCCTCGACCTCGAAGGTGAGACGCTCCTTCGTTTTGTAGCGTTCGTGACTGCCGCTGGTGGAATGTCCCTGCGGCTGCGTCATCTCGATGACGTGCACGATCGCGGGCACGTGTTCGCGCCGCACGCGCTCGGCGATGATCGCGTAGGCGTCGCAGAGCGCGACGTAGTCCCAGCCCTTTACGACCTCGATCTCGAATCCCGGACCGCCGTCGCGCCGCATGCCCGCGAGCGCGGCCGACACGGAGCTCTTCGTCATCTGGAGCTCATTCGGGACCGAGATGCCGTAGCCGTCATCCCAGACGCTGATGAGGAGCGGAACCTGGAGCACGCCGACCGCGTTCACGGACTCCCAGAAGAGGCCCTCCGCGGCGGCGGCGTTGCCGATCGTCGTGAAGCAGACCTCATCGCCGTTGCGCGAGAACCCCTTCGCGACGTCGCGGAGCACGGCGGACTCGCGATACAGCTTCGAGGCCCACGCGAGGCCGACGGACCGCGGCATGTGCGCGGCGACGGGCGAGAAGTCGGACGCGACCTGGATCGTGCTCAGCAGATCACGCCAATGCCCCGCCGCGTCGACGATCCGCGTCGCGTAGTGATTCGACATCTGCCGTCCGCCCGAGAACGGCTCGCGTCCCACATCCGCGTCGGCGTAGAGCTGCGCGAAGTACTGCTCGAGGGTCGTCACGCCGACGGCGAGCATCACCGTTTGATCGCGGTAATAGCCGCTACGCCAGTCACCCGGGCGCATCACGTGCGCCATCGCGAGCTGCGCGACCTCTTTTCCGTCGCCGAAGATCCCGAACGGCGCGCGTCCCGCGAGGACCTCGCGCCGGCCAAGCTCGCTCGCGGCGCGGCTCCGTACCGCCAGGCGGTAGTCGGCGATGATCTGCTCGGCGCTGAGGGTGAGCTTCGCGCGCGGCGTGGTGATGAATGGCCGCGAACGGGTCTTCACGCCACTCTTGATGGTGCCAGTTTCCCTCACGCCGCGGCGGCCGCTTCCGCCCGATCGAGGAACGGTAGAAGCGCCGCGAGGAACGCGTCGGTGCGTTCGACCTGCGGGAGATGACCGCAGGCGTCGATGAGCTCGACGTGTGCCTGCGGCATCACGTGCCCGGCTTCCGCGACATGCTCGACCGGCAGCACCCGGTCTTCACGACCCCAGATCACCACGACCGGGCCCGCGAACCGCGATGCGAGGGCCACCCAGTGCTCGCGCACCGATTGGCGCACGCCGAAGATCGTGACGCCCGAACGAAGCGCGCGCACGAATTCGCCGAACGACGGATAGCCGTAGCGCACGGCCTCGTCGTAGAGCGACGCCGGAATGCGGCGCGAGTCATAGAAGCAGGTGCGTAGCACTTCGCGTGCTTGCTCCGGCCGGCCGAAGAGGCGCGAGAGCGTCGGCACGCCCGGCAGCGTGCAGAGGCGCAGGAATAGGGCCACGTCGGTGCCGACGCCGCCGCCCGCGACGAGGGCGAGCGACCGGGTGCGCTCAGGCTGGCTCACGGCGGCGGTGAACGCGACGGCGCCGCCCAGCGAGTTGCCGACGAGATGCGCCGAACGGATGGCCAGCTCGTCGAGCAGCGCGCCGACGAAGCGCGGATAGAAGGGGTCGCGCGGCCCGAAGTGCGCCACGTCGCCGGGCGGATCGCTCTGACCGAATCCGGGAAGGTCGAACGCGACCGCATGTCGACCGCTGCGGGCGATCGGCGACATCACCTCGCGCCAGTTCTCGGCCCAACCGCCGACGCCATGGATCATCACCACCGGATCGCCGCCACCGGCCTCGCCCTCTTCGAGGACCCGCGTGCGCAGGCCCATGACGTTCACCGTCTTCGAGCGGATCACGTCCATATACTGCGCCCGATGCTCTTCTACTACCTCTGCACGCTCGGAGAGGAGCGCTATCGCGCGGCCTATCCCACCGGCGCCCAGAGCAAGGACGCCGACGTGTACAAGTGGGTGACGATGCATTCGGGTTCGCCCGCAGTCTGCCAGCGCGAGCATCCCGACGCGCATCGCTGGCGGCCCGACGAGGGCGGCGACGAGGAGCGCGTGGTGCGCAGCTACTCCGTGCTGCAGTGGGACAAGCACGGATTCGACGTCGGAAAGCGCAAGCCCGCGGTCGGTGACGAGTTCGATTCGCCGTGGGGACCGTCGATCGTCATCGAGCGCGCCGAGGATCCGCTCACCGGGACCTACCTGCTGCTCCGCATCTTCCCGCACGGGTACAAGGGCAAGGCCGGCGAAACGGGGATCGAGCGCAAGGACACCCCGAAGGAGTTCGCGGGAAAGGTCTGACCCCTCTAGCTCTCCGCCTGCACATGCGCGCGGTGCTCCTGGTGATGCAGGTGCGCATGTTCGTCTTCCTTTTCCTTCGGCGGATAGAAGAGGCCCGCGACGTAGAAGCGTGACGGCGCCTGCGCATACGACGAGAGCAACAGATGCACGTCGTACTTCTCGAAGAGTGTCGTGCCCCACGTCTCGCGGAAGCGCGTCGCCCACTGCGGTCCGTATCGCTCGCGACTGAGCCGCGCCATCTCGTGCAGCTCCCAGTCCAGGACGGGGAGCTCGTGCGCCTCGACGCAGTCCTCGCTCGCGCAGCGGAAGCGCAGCCGCAGCGGAAGATGGAGCACGTCGCCGTCGGCCGCGGGGCGGATGAATCCGACGGTCGCCGAGCGATCACGCGCGAGCGCTTGGAGCGACTCGAGCGACGGGCGGACATGGGGACGCACGAACGGCCAGCGCAGACGCCACGCATCCTTCGCGTCGACGTAGGCGGTCGCGACCACCTCGCCGTCGACGTTCACGGTCTCGGGCCGCACGTCGCGCTCGTCCTTGGCCGTGCGCGCGTGGATCCACGACCACCGCAGCAGCGGCGGGTCGGTGTCGTTGCCTTTCCACGGGAACGGCGACAGACGGAGCAGACGACCGCTCTCTCGATCGACGCCGATCACCGATGCGCGCTCGACCGGAAACTCGTTCGCCGCGATCGTCTTCGCGATCGCGAGAACGTCGTGCTCGGCCCTTGCGTCCTCCATCTGCGCTTCACTCATGTGGTCACAATAGGTGCGAATGCGCGAGGGCCTCGCACGCGAGTTCCCTGGAGCACTACGCGCGGTGGCGTGGACCCGCGCCCGCGTCGGACGCCGTCTCGTGCTATGGGACGAGCCCGTCGTGTGGGCGACGATCTCGGGTATCGGCGCCGGTTTCCTCGTCGCCGCGGTCGTGCAAGCCGCGGTCGGCCTCGCGAATGAAGCGATCCAAGCTCTGAGGGCGCCGATGCCCTTCCCACTCTTTCCCGCGGTCACGATCGCCGGCACCGCGGCGGCCGCTGCCGTCGCCCTCGGCGCCGGCGGACTCGCCGCGCTCGTGCTCGATGTCGTGTACGTCGCCGCCGGGATCGCGCTCCGCGTTCCCGGCGCGATCACGTTCTGCGAACGATCCGGCGGTGCCAATCCCTTCCCGGGCCCGGATCAGTGCACGGCCGTCGGCTTCCTCGCGTCGCTCTGGCCGCAGTTCGTGGGGATCGGCCTCGGCATCGTGCTCGCACGCACCAGCCTGATCACGCGCGGCGAGGGGACCAATTCGCTCCTGCGAGTTGCGGGCGCGCTCGCCCTTGCGCTGTTCGTGGTGACCGCCGCCTGGGGGATCGCAGTCGCGCAGTCCGCCTCAGCCGCAGAGACGGCGGGCGGATCGACGAGCGCGCTCACCATTGCGGCCGGCATCGCCGCCGCCGCCGTGGCCGCCGGTGCGCTCGCAGCGCAGTTGCCGCGGGGAGTTCGGAATGCCGCGATCGTCGCCGCGGTCTGGCTGGTGCCATGGTTCGCGCTGCAGGTGCCTTTCGCCTCGCGGAGCCTCACGGAATCGATGGCCGCGGAGAACGTAATTGCGATCGTTACGTCCATCGTCATCGAGCCGATCGCCGCCGCGTTCCTCGTACTGAGCGCGGCGGTCGCGTCGCGAGCGCGATTCATTCCACGCGATCCTGCGTAGCATCAGCCGGTGAGCATCGACGAGAAGGAGCTCGCGCTCGCCGCGGAGCATCCGCGTGGCACCGAGCGCCGGCGGCTCCTCCCCTACCGCGCCGCGCTGAACGACGCCGCTGCGTACGCGGCCCTGCCGGAAGACGATCGCGACGCGATCGTGCGCTGGACCGAGGTGCGCCGACGCATCCGCGAGGCCATCGGTCTCGACCACGATCCGGCGAACCTCGCGGACCCACTGCTCCCGTACGCGCAGCTACGCGCGCACGTCCTGGAGGGCGAGCGCATCGCCGCGCGTCGCTCCGTCTTCAACGATCCGGGCGGCGACCTCGTCGAGGTGGTCGGCGCGCTTCGGTCCCGCGACTAGCCTGAGGGCAGGGCCGCCGCGGCAACGACGGCGACGCCGTTCACGATCGTGTGCAGCGCGATGCAGGGATAGAGGCTGCCCGAGCGGCTCCGCAGATAGCCGAGGCCCAGACCGGTGACCAGGACCCACGGCAGGTCGATGACGGCGCCGTGCGCGAGCGCGAACGCGACCGCGCTGCCGACGATCGCGACACGCTGACCGTACGCCTCGAGCAGCCGGAAGCCGAGGCCACGGCAGGCCATCTCCTCGACGACCGGAACGAATAGCGCGATGGCGATCGCGTTCGCCACGAACGCGTCGGCGCGCGTCGGGTCCCAGAACTGCGGGACCGCTTGCTCGCGCGCGCCGTGCCCGAGAACGATCTCCTCCATGATCGATGCGGCATACGTCGCCGCGAGCGCGCCGCCCGCGACCTTCCACGCCGTCGGCCACGACGGTGGCCGGCGCAGCGCGAACGTCTCGCGCAGCGGCAGACCGCGCGCGATGAGAAGAAGCAGCAGGAGGATGATGCCGTCGAACAGGAACGTGGCGATCGCCGTCGACCAGCGGAACAGGAGATCGGCCGGGGTCGCGTTGTCGCCGCTGAACCGCGCGCCGTAGCCGATCGCGGCGATGACGCCGATCACCACCGCCCATGCGATGAGGCGGCCGCGGTCCCGCGGCGCGTTCAGGCGGTCGCGGCCAGCGCGCGCAGCGGCGCGAGCAGCTCCAGCGCGCGATCCATCTCGTCCACGGTGTTGAAGTAGTGCGGCGAGAGGCGGACGAGACCGGGCCGGCTGTCGCAGATCACGCCCTCCGCCCGGAGCGCATCTACGACTCGCTGCGGCTCGGGATGCTCGAGTGTGACGATGGCCGTGCGTTCCGCGGCGACACGTGGGCAGCGAACGGTCCAGCCCTGCGCGATCGCGCCGTCGACGAGACGCTGCGAGAGCAGCATGTGGCGCGCGCGCACCGTCGCGACCCCGATCTCAGCGAGGAGCTCGAGACCGGCGCGAGCCGCGTAAATGGCGGCAACGGCCGGAGTTCCATATTCGAACCGCCGCGCCCCTGTTCCATACGCGAGGTGCTCGACGTCGAACGCGAACGGGTCCATCACGCCCCACCAGCCGACGGCGCTCGGCCTCGCGCGCTCCGCGATCGCGCGGCGCGCGTACAGGAAGGCGATGCCGGGGCCGCCCATGAGCCACTTCAGCGTTCCCCCGACGAGGTAGTCGATGCCCGCCTCGTGCACGTCGAACGGGAACGCGCCGATCGACTGGTACGCGTCGACGACGAGCACGGCACCCTTTCGGTGGCAGAGCTCGGCGAGGGCACGAACGTCCTGGATCCATCCGGTCGTGAAGTACACGTGGCCGGTGCACACCGCGCTGGTGCGCTCGTCCACGGCGCGCTCGAAGAGCTCGAGCGGGACGCGAACGCGATCGGGGCTTCGCACGAACTCCACGCGCGCGCCGCGGTCGGCCACGGCGTGGAAAGCGTGGCCGTCCGTGGGAAAGTCGAGATCCGCGACGATGACCTTCGGCCGCTTCGTGTAATCGAGCGTGCTCGCGATCCCCACCAGGCCGGCCGACACGTTCGGCTCGATGGCGACCTCGTCGCGCGCCGCGCCGAGCACCCCGGCGATGCCGTCGCGTAGCGCTTCGTACTCGCCGATCCAGTGGTCGTACCACGCACGGCCGCCGAGCTCGGTCCACTCGCGCGCGAAGCGCTCGATCCGCTCGCGACCTGAGCGCGGGAGTGGCGTGAGCGAGCAGTTGTTCAGATAGACGAGGTCGCGCGTGATCGGGAATTCCTCGCGCCAGCGGCGCTCCTGCTCGTCCACCGGCGGTAAGCCTAAGCCGCGAGGCCACCCGCCGAGACGAAAGCGCTTGGTCGGCCGTTAAAACCGCTTGACCCACGCTGTACAACTTGTGAACCAGCGGGCACGGTGGGTGGGAGGTGAGCCGGAGGCCGATCGGCGATCAGGATCTCGCGAAACACAGAGGGAGGCGTTGCATGAGGCGCGCATTGGTATTGGTCACTGTCGCCGCGCTCGTCGGGCTGTTGCCGGGTGGCGCAGTCGCAGACGACAACAGGGTGCAAGCGGTCCCGTTCACGTTCGTGGGCACCGCCGCAGAGTGCGCTCCGTCCCCGGCCGGAAGCCGGATCGTGACGGCGGCGTGGCTAGGCGGCATGGGTCTGCCGGACAACGGCGGCCCCAGCGCGACCACACCAGGAGACCCGCACACCGGTCTGTTGCTCTCGAAGAACGGACCGACGGCCGACTGCTCCTCGTCCGGCGCGCGGATCACCGGCGTGAAGGGCATGACGGTCGACGCGAACTTCCAGCTCGGCTTCGAGTACCGGAACGGCGGTCACTGTGGCGCGGGAGCGCCACGCTTCAACGTCGTGGCGCAGCTCGGCTCGGCGGCCGAGACGTTCCACTTCGTCGGTGGATGCTCCAACGACAGCACCCCGACGCCGGCTCCACAGGACCCGCTGCAGTGGACGCGTGTGATGTTCCAGGTGACGAACCCGGCTGAGTCGTTCCCGGTCATCCCCATCGGCAGCAAGATCGTCTCGATCTCGATCCTCTACGACGAGGGGACCGACACGGCGAACAATGACACGCAGGGCGTAGGTCTAGCCGTGATCGACAACATCTACATCAACGGCCAGATCATCACCAGCGGCCCCGCGAGCGCGGGCGGCAACAAGGGCAAAGACAAGAACAAGGACAAGCAGGACAACGGCGACGACAACGACCAGGGTGAGGACAACTAGTACACCTGACGCTCGTCGTGCGTTGATGAGGGCCGGACGCGAGTCCGGCCCTCCGCGTCAGCGACCGAGGGGTGCCAGAGCTCGAAGACGCCTCCGACCGCCGTGACGCGAGGTGTCGTCACCAGCCGATCGCGTAGCTCTCGCGACGCGGATCCGCCCCGCCCTCGAGCGTGCCCGGCTCGAGCCTCCGGATGGCGCACATGCCGGCGGCCGCTGGCGAGAAGTCCGGCAGATCGCGGATGAGGTGCCCCAGCGACGCGAGGCCGTCGCGCACATCGCGCGCGATGCGGCCCTCGATGGTCAGCACGCCGGGTTCGTACGCGTGCGGATGGAACGTCCATGGGAACGACCGCGAGATGACGCGCGGCGCCTCGATCGCTGCCTGCAGGTTCATCTCGAAGTCGACGACGTTGCAGACCGTCTGCACCATCGCCTGGCATTGCGCGTCCTCGCCGGGGCAGCCGAAGGGCATCAGCGCGCGGCCATCGCGCATGAGCAGCGCCGGATTCGGCGTGAGACGCGGGCGCTTGCGCGGCGCGATCGCCGACGGATGGCCCGGCGTCGTCCAGAGCTGCGCGCCACGCGTGCTCACGATGATGCCGAGCCCGTCGACGAGCGGTGAACCAAGACCGGGATCCGACGGCGTCGCGGAGAACGCGTTGCCCTCGGCGTCCATCGCGCAGCAATACGACGTGTCCGGCGCGCCGACGCCGCTGGCGACGCGCGGCACGTAGCCGGGCGGTCCGGAGCGGCCTTCGTACGGCCAGGGGTCGCCGGGCGGCGGAAGCTCGGGCCACGCGCGATCATCGCGGATCAGATCGCGGCGTTCCTGCGCGTATCCCTTGTCCAGGAGCCCGCGGATCGGCACATCGACCTGATCGGGATCGCCGAAGAAGCCTTCGCGGTCCGCGGCCGCGAGCTTGAACGCCTCGGTGTACGTGTGCAAGAACGCCAGAGATCCTGGCCCCATCGACGCCACGTCATACGGCTCGAGCAGGTTGAGCGTCATCGGCACGAGCGGGCCCTGTGACCACGGTCCGCATGCGTAGACATCGATGCCGCGATAGGTCGTGTGCACGGGCGGCGCGATTGATACGTGATACTCGGCGAGGTCTCGCTCCGTGACCATGCCCCCGTACCGAGTCTGAGATCCGAGGATCAGATTCGCGGCGAAGCCCTCGTAGATGACGTCGCGCGCGGCCATGATCGCGCCTGCACGACCGAGTGCTGAACGCGATCGCTCGGTCTGGACCAGAAGCCGGAACAGCGCCGCGAGGTCCTTCTGTACCAGGATTTCTCCTACCCGTGGTGCGCGCCCGTGCGGAAGGAACACCGCCGCGCTGGTCGGCCACCCACGAAGGCGCTCCTCGAGCATCGCGATCGCGCGCGCCAGCCGCGGGTACACCGGGAATCCTTCGGCGAGCTCGATGTTCGGCGCGAGGATCTCTTCAAGCGTGAGCGTGCCATGGCGCGCCAGAGCCGTGAGCCACGCGTCGACCGCGGCGGGCGTCACGGAGCGTGGCACGCCGATCGGCATGTCGTCGCCGTAGCGGTAGCGGTAGTCGTCGAGCGTGAATTTCGCCGGCCATCGCCCGAGACCGTCGATCGTCTCCGGGCCGTCCATGCCCGGTCGGAACAGGATGATCGGCGCGACGCCGCCGAAGTCCGTGAGATGCCGCTCGAGCACGTTGAGAGCGATCCCCGCGGCCACGCCGGCATCGATCGCGTTCCCGCCGCGCTCGAACATCCGCGCGCCGGCCTGGGACGCAAGATAGTGGCTGGAGCTCACCATCCAACGCTTTCCGAGGATCGCCGGCCGGCCCTGCGTCACGCCGACCGCGGGAGCGGTGTTCTCGATCGGGACGTCCGGCATCGTGCGAACGATACTGTTTCGCGCGTGGTCCGGATCATCGCGTGGCGGGTACCGCCGTACGACAACGGCTGCTATCTCATCGTCGACGCCCGGAACGAGGCGATCGTCATCGATCCGTCGATGGGTGACCGACAGGTCATCGACGCCGTCCGCGAACAGGGCCTGCGTCTCGTGGAGATCCTCAACACGCATGGGCACCCCGACCACATCTTCGGCAATGCCGCGGTGAAGGAGGCGACCCAGGCGCGTCTCGCGATCCACCGCCTCGACGAATACCGGCTCGGGCCAAAGCGGCCACCGACCCAGCTCGCCGTCCCGCCATGCTCCGCCGACGACCTGTTCGACGATGGCCAGCTCAGCTTTCTCGACGACGTCGAGCTGAGCGCGCTCCACACGCCGGGCCATACCGAGGGGTCGACCTGCTTCTACCTGCGACGCGAGGGCGCGCTCTTCTCCGGTGACTTGCTCTTCAAAGGCAACATCGGACGCTCCGATCTCCCCGGCAGCGATCCCGATGCGATGGGCGAGAGCCTGTCGCGCATCGCGTCGTCGTTGCCGCCGAACACACGCGTATACCCAGGCCACGGCGCGGAGACGACGCTCGAGGCGGAGATCGAAACGCTGCGCGGCCTGCGCGATGCCGGCATGCTTCCCGGACTGCGACTCGGCTGAGCGCCGCCGCGGGTGAGGGGCGAGGCCCCGAGCCGCGGCAGGACCCGCCGCGCCGTTGTCGATGGGTCGGGCGCTACTCGGCGACGCCGACGATGTTGAAGCCGTTGTCGGCGAAGATCGTTGCGCCGGTGACCGCGCGCGCCCACTCCGACGCGAGGAAGACGGCGACGTTGCCGACCTCCTCCTGCGTGATGTTCCGGCGCAGCGGCGCTTTCGATTCCATGATGTCGCGCGCGGTCGAGATCCCCTTCACCGCGCTCGCGGAAAGCGTCTTGAGCGGCCCCGCCGAGATGGCGTTGACGCGGACGTTCGACGGTCCGAGGTCCACCGCGAGATAGCGCACGCAGGTTTCGAGCGCGGCCTTCGCGATCGCCATCGAGTTGTAGCTCGGCACCACGCGCTCGACCGCGTTGAACGTCAGCGCCATCACGGCGCCGCCGCCGGCCTTCGTGAAGAGCGGCAGCGCGGCGCGCGACAGCGAGACCAGCGTGTACGCGCTGATCTCGACCGCCGTCAGCACGCCGTCCCGCGAGATCTCGTGGAATCGGCCGCGCAGATCCTCCACCGGCGCGAAGGCGATCGAGTGCACGAGGATGTCGAGCCCGTTCCAGCGGCGGTCGACCTCCGAGATGAGCGAGGCGACGTCCTCGGGTTTGGCCGCGTCGCAGAGCAGGACCGGCATCTTGTCGTGGTCCGGCAGCGTCTCGACGAGCTTGGTGACGTTGTCCTTGAAACGGTCGTTGAGATAGGTGAACGCGAGCCGGGCGCCCTCGCGCTGGAAGCACGTCGCGATCCCCCAGGCGATGCTCCGCTGATTCCCCACGCCAACGATGAGCGCGCGCTTGCCCTCGAGCAGCCCCATGCCGGTCACCTCCGCCGTCCCGCGCATCATCCCAGAACCGACCCGGCGGCGCACCGCGATTTGACTACACCTCGCCTGCATCCAACTCTGCGCGCGTGAGCTGCATCAGGTAGTGCTCGGGCTCGCGCGCGTCGGGCTCGAGATAGTTCTTCAGGAAGCGAAAGCCCGCCTTCTCGTAGGCGCGGATCGCGGCGGCGTTGCTGCGACTCGGGCCGATCACGCAGAGGTCAACGCCGTAGCGCGGGAAGGCCACGTCGCGAAGGAACGCCCGGATGAGCGCCGGACCGTGGCCGCGGCCGATCAGCTCGGGCTCTCCGATGAACAGATCGATCCCGAGCGCGGGCCGGCCGAGGGCGACCATCGCGGCGTACTCGGGGTGATCGTCGATGCGATAGCTCTGGATCTCGCCGATCGGACGGCCGTCCAACTTGATGATGTAGAGGTCCGTCGGATCGTCGCCGTGGATGGCGTGCAGATCGTCCGCGATCGCGTCGTCGGGGTAGGCCTCGGTCGCGACGTCGTCGTACCAGCGCCGCACGTGCGTGCGCAGCAGCCAGGTGCGAATGAGGCCGAGGTCCTCCTCACGCAGCGGCGCGAAGCTGAAGGTGGGCTCGGCTAGTTCCAACGGTCGCGACGCTCGTCGTCGTCCACGCGCCGACCGCGCCAGTACTTGAGATCGCCGCCGCTCGCTCGCGGGCGCCCGAGATCGGCCGTGAGCACCAGGACCCCGAGCGCAAGCGCGGCCGGGATGACGATGCCGAACGTACCGAGCGACAGGGGCCAGATCAGCGTCTGACCGACCGCCCAGGCGGCGCAGATGAGGACGAACCGCAGGATCGCTGCTTGGGCGCGGGTCATGCGACCGCGGCTCGCCGCACGAAGGAGGCCTGCTGCGCCCATTCGCCGCATTGCGCGAGCTCTTCCTTCGTGACCCATTCGCTCTTCACCGCGAAGCGAAGCTCGTCGCGCAGGGTCGTCTGGAGCATCTCGGGGCCGTCGGTGTTGAAGCTGAAATGCACCTTGTGCTTCTTGAACGTCGCGATGTAGCGACCGAGCTCGTCGGCGTCCTTCACGACCTGTGTGTGCAGGTTCGAGCTGGGACAGATCTCGAGCAGCACGCCACGCTCCGCGAGCCGCTTGCATAGTGCCGCGTTCTCGGCGGCGTGGATGCCGTGTCCGATGCGCTCGGGCTCGAGGTGTTGGAGCACCTCGTCCACCGAGTGCCAGTCCTCGTCCTCCCCCGCATGCACCGTGAGCCCCAGGCCGGCGCGGCGCGCCTTCTTGAAGAGCGCGGCGTAGTCGCGATATTGGAAGTCCGCGTGCGACGGGCCCGCGATGTCGATCCCGACCACGCCGCGGTGGCGGTACGCGATCGCCTTGTCGACGATGATCTCGTTCAGCGCGTAGCTGAAGGTCCGATCGAGGCAGAAGATGAGGGCGGCGCGCACCGGGTACTCGAGCCGGGCGCGATCGAGGCCGCGGATCGACGCCATGATGATGTGGTCGAGGTCCTGCTCGCCCCCGCGGTTGCGCTTCATCGGGTTGTAGCGGAGCTCGAGCGTCGTGATGTTCGCCTTCCGGTACGCGCCGCCCACGACCTCGTATACCGATTCCTCCACGGCCAGCGGGCTCGACTGGATCAGCTCGGTCCAGCGGTACAGCGCGAGGAAGTCCTCGAACGACTTCCGCTCCTTCCTGCCGACGGTGATGAGATCCACGAACTCCCAGTAGTCCTTCGTCGGAAGACGGATGCCCTGCTTGGCGGCGATGCCCCACATCGCAGCGGGGTCGACCGAGCCGCCGAGGTGGACATGGAGCTCCGTGAGCTCGTCGCCGAGTGGGTGCGGCGTTCTTAGCTTCCCTGTTCGCGCGTCGGCGGGCGGCGCACCCTCCGCCGGCGGCGCGGGGCGGCCGGCTTTCCCTCGGGATGTTCGCGCCAGATGATGTGTCCGTCGTCGTCGGGCGATGCGATGCGCATGAGGATGTCCCACACCTCGGCACGCCGGAGCTCTTCCTCTGCGGTCTGGCGCGAGATCTCCCGCTCGAGCATCACGTCGCAGTCATACGGCGATCCGATGACGCGCCAGCCGTTCTCGGTGAGAACGTCGACGAGGCGGGCGATCTGCGTCAGACGCTGCGGCTGCTCGGCGACGTACTCGCGCAACCATGCCGAGTAGGTGTGCTTGCGCTTCCCTGGATCCTCGCGATCCAGCTCGTCACGGACGGTCCCGAAGACGTGAATGAGGATGTAGGTCGGACCGGCCACGGGCGAAGTCTAGGGGTTAGCCCCGCTCCTCAACGAAGCGGTAGCCACCATCGGAGTCCTTCGCGATCACGACGAGCGCGCCGCTCTTGAAGCCTGCCTGTCCCTTGAGTGCCGGGCAGATCAGGTGATAGTGCTCGTGCTCCGGCGGAACGCAGACGCAGTTCTCCGACTTGATCTCCGCGTCGAAACGCCGCGCGCCGATACGCAGTGCGACGCGTTCGCCGGGATTGGGGAAGAGCTTCCAGGCGTCCTTGGTGATCAGGATCCTGGCCTTGCGGACATCTTCGGAACTGAGGCGGTGACGGTAGGTGGATCGAGAAACACTCATTGGTACGTCTATTTTCGCACGAAAGCGGCTCGCGCGCGGACCGGCCGTACGGCCCCCCGTTCGGCCCGTTTTCGGGGCGCTTGCGCTAGGCGAAGGCCGCCGGATCGTCCAAAAAGCGCATCAAATGCACCACACGCACGCGCGATCCCGCCTCGCGCAGCCCCGCGGCGATCTGGAGGATGCACCCCGGATTCGCGCTGACCACGACATCCGGCCGCGCCGCGAGGATCGCCGCGATCTTCTGCCGCTGCAGCTCCCGCGAGATCGCGGGCTGCGTCAGGTTGTAGATCCCGGCGCTGCCGCAGCAGCGTTCGGCCTCCGCGATCTCAGCGAGCGTCACGCCTTCGATCGCGCGCAGCAGGACACGAGGCTGGGCGCGGATGCGTTGCCCATGCGCGAGGTGGCAGGCGTCCTGATACACGACGCGCAGCGGCCGCGAGACCCGATCGGGCCGCGGTCGCACGACCTCGGTCGCATCGCGCACGCGCGCCGAGAAGGCCCGACCGCGCGGCGCCCACGCGGGATCCTCGTGGAGCACGTCGCCGTACGCCTTCAGGTGCGCGCCGCAGCCCGCCGCGTTCACCACGACCGGGAGGTCACCGCCCGCGAACGCATCGATGTTGAGACGCGCGAGCTTGCGTGCCTGCTCGCCGTCACCGGCGTGCGCGTGCAACGCGCCGCAGCAGAGCTGCTCGACCGGCGAGGTCACGCGGCGCCCGTCGCGTTCGAGCACTCGCACGGTCGCGCGCTCGGTCTCGCCAAACGCCTCGCGCATGACGCATCCCGCGAAGAGAGCGACGTCGGCATCGTCGTGCTCGGTGAGCGAGAACGGCGCGCCCTCGGCACGCGGCGCGAGGGCACTGAGCCACGCGAGTCGACGTGGGCCGATCCGGCGCGCCAGCGAGGTCAGCCCGGCACGCCCAGCGAGATCCGTCAGCTTCGTCACGAGCGCCAGACGTCGACGGTGCGCGATGGTGTCGAGGCCGAACCGTCGGATCGCCCGCTTGACGCGGCCCTCGGCACTCCGCTCGGCGAGGACTTCACGCGCGCCCTCCATGATCCGCCCGAACGGCACGCCGGACGGGCACGCGGTCTCGCACGCGCGGCACACCAGGCACGCATCGAGATGGCCGGTGAGCGTCGGGCTCGGCGCCGAGGGCGAGGACACGAGCTCGCGGATGAGCTGGACGCGACCGCGCGGAGAGTCCGCCTCCTCGCCGAGGACGCGGTAGGTGGGGCAATCGTTGAGGCACAGTCCGCACGAGATGCAGGTGGCGAGATCCTCGGAACGGACGTGCGTGGTGAGCGAAGTGATAGACCCTAGGATACGGTCGCGATGGCGACGACGGCGCCCACACTCGCGGATCGTCTTCGCGAGATCATCCCCCCGGACCGCGTCATCGACGATCCGGCGACGCTCGTCCCGTACGCGTATGACGCCTCGTTCTGGTCGCTCCGGCAGCAGCGCCTGCCGGACGTGGTCGTCGTGCCGCGCACGACCGCGGAGGTCGCCGGTGTCGTGCGTTTCGCCGACGCGACCGGCACGCCCGTCGTTCCGCGCGGCGCCGGGACCGGCCAGACCGGCGGCGCGATCGCGGCGCGCGGCGGGATCGTCGTCTCGTTCGCGCGCATGCGCGAGATCCTCGAGATCGATCGCCGCAATCTGCAGGCCGTCGTCGAGCCAGGCCTCGTGTTCGCCGATCTGCAGGACGCCCTCCGACCACACGGGCTGTTCTTCCCGCCGGATCCCGGGAGCGGGCGTGCGTGCACCCTCGGGGGGATGGCGGCAAACAACGCGAGCGGGCCGCACGCGGTGCGCTGGGGGACGACCTCGGCCTACGTGCTCGGCGCCGAGGTCGTGCTCGCGGATGGGTCCGTCATCACGACGGGCGGAGTGCGCTCGAAGGCGCTGAAGTCCTCCAGCGGCATCGACGTCACGAAGCTCTTCGTCGGCTCCGAGGGAACGCTGGGCATCATCACGCGCCTGCGGTTGCGCGTGCAGCCACGACCGCCGGCGCGCGGCGTCGTGCTCGCCGGCTACGCGGCGCTCGAGGACACCGTCGCGTCGCTCGACGATCTTTTCGCGGCCGGCGTGCTGCCGTCGACGGCGGAGCTCCTCGATCGGAGCGCGGTCGAGGCGCTCCAGCGCTGGAAGCCGGAGCTGGGCCTGCCCGACGGAGAGGCGGTCCTGTTCATCGAGGTCGAGGGCACGCCCGACCACGTCGCGTCATCGGTGCGCTACGTCGACGGCATCGTGCGCCGCCGCGCGACCGTGACGAAGTTCGCGGAGGCGGAGGCCGAGATCGCGCGGCTGTGGGCGGCGCGCAGCGGTCTCGCCGCGGCAGCCGCGCTCGCGCATCCCGACAAACACCGCATCTTCGCGGGCGAGGACCTCGCCGTGCCGCTCTCGGAGATCCCACGCACGATCCGGCGCGCGCGTGAGATCAGCGCCGAGCTGCACATCGCCGTGATCTTCTACGGCCATTTCGGCGACGGGAACGTCCACTCGGCGATCCTCGTCGACCCCTCGGACGCCGACGAGGTCCGCCGCGCGGACGAGCTCGCCGACCGCCTGCATCGCCTTGCCATCGAGGTCGGTGGCACGGTGACCGGAGAGCACGGCACCGGAGTGGTGCGCCAGCCGTACATGCGCGCTGAGCACGGCGACGCACTCGATCTGATGCGCCGCGTGAAGGACGCGCTCGACCCCAAGGGCATCTTGAATCCCGGGAAGATATACGGGCCGGACGGCACGCCTGGATGACGCACTACGGCAGCTAGCCCGGCGCGCTTCGTCGTCGCGGTCGGCAGCGGCAAGGGCGGTGTCGGTAAGTCCACCGTCGCACTCAACCTCGCTCTCGCCTTGCGAGAGCAGGGCCCGGTCGGCCTGCTCGATGCCGACGTGTACGGCCCGAACGTGCCGCAGATGCTCGGGCTGCGGCGCGAGACGTGGACCGTGGGCTGGACGCTCGCGCGCGCGGGCGGACCGCGGGCCCAGCGGCCGATCCCGCCGATCGAAAGTCACGGACTCAAGGTGGCTTCCGCCGGCTTCTTCCTTGGCGAAGACCAGGCGATGGGCATCGGGGCGATGGGTATCGACCTCCTGGTGAAGCAGCTCGTGCGCCTCGTGACCTGGGGGGTGCTCGAGTTCCTCGTCATCGACCTGCCCCCAGGGACCGCCGACGTCGTGCACAGCGTGGTGCGAGAGCTTCGTGTCTCTGGGGCGATCGTCGTCGTGACACCTCAGGAGGTCGCTCATCTCGATGCTCGAAAAGCGGTGACGATGTTCCGGCGTGCTGGGGTCCGCGTTCTTGGCGCGGTCGAGAACATGAGTGCCTTCGTCTGCCCCGGCTGCGGCGAGCGCATCTCGCTGTTCCCCACTGTCGCGCCGGACCGCGCGATCTGGCGGATGGAGGTCGACAAACTGGGTGAGATCCCGTTCAGCAGTGCGCTCGGCGACGCGGCTCAGGCCGGTGTCCCGATCGGCATCACCGCGCCGGGCTCAGCGACGGCGCGTTGCTTCCACGACATCGCGGGAGAGGTCGTTACCAGGCTCGCCTAGAGCGTCCGCACGCCCAGCGGCCGCTCACCTCTCGCGTCGACAGCGAACGCGCGTCCATCAGTGCGCGCGCTGACGACCTCGACCAGCCGCTCGTCGTCGTAACGAGCGGCAACGCCGTCCTCGAGCGCGATGCCCGGCGGCAGTCGGTGACGCCGCCCTCGAACCAGCAGAGACAGCCCGCCGACCAGCCGCTGAGCACCGTGCCCTCCGCGTACGCGTTACGCAGCGCGCTCTCGACACCGTGAAGCCGCCAGATCGCGAGCATGTTCGCGGTGTTTCCGCCGCCGACGATGACGACGTCCTGGGACCGGACGAACGCGTCGATGTCGTCGACTGTGCGGTCGAACAGCGCGAGATGGCTCGGTTCGCAATCGACGCCGGCGAGCGCCTGATAGAAGGTGAGGAGGTACCCCGCCCCATCGCCTGAGGCCGTGCCGAGAAAGAGCACGCGCGGTCGCGGTCGGCGCGCGAGTCCGAGAACGTAACGCACCAGAGCCGGATAGAGCAGCTGCTGGCCACCGCACGCGACGATGCGCCTCACCATCGGTCGACTCCTACGCCGACCGCGTCGCGCCGCGCGAAACGATGAAGGCCACCGCGGCGAGGATGATGGCAGCCCCGACGAGCAGGTACGCCATCGCCGCGAGCGAGGCCGTCGAGAACGACGACGGATCGGCCCGAGTTTGCTCACCGATCGCGATCGCGACCACAAGCAGGAGCGCGCCGCCGGCGAGCATCTGCAGCGCGGTCGACGCGAGCGGATCGCGCGGGGTCGGCACGCGCGGCGACGCGAACGTGCCGAGGGCCCACGAGAACGTCGCGCCCACGACCGTGACGAGGCCGATGGGGTCTACCTCACCACTCGCGCCGCGCGGCACGACGAGGATCGCGACGCCGGCGAAGCCCACGAGCACGCCGACGGCCAGCGAGGGGGCGACGCGGTCGCCCGCGACAAGGCGAAAGACGACGATCCAGAGCGGCACCGACGCCACAACGAGTGCGGTGAGTCCCGATGGCACCGTCCGCTCCGCGAGCACGACGAGTCCGTTCCCACCGGCGAGCAGCAGGACACCGACGACCGCGGCGCCCCCGAGCTGGCGGCGCTCGACGCGCAGCGCGGCGCGGCCGTGGCGCGCCACGAGCCACGCGCCGAGGAGCGCGCCGGCAAGGAGGAAGCGGAGACCGGCCGAGAGGAGCGGCGGCAGCGTCTGCACCGCGATCGCGATCGCGAGGTACGTGGATCCCCAGACGAGGTACACGACCCCGAGCGCGGACCACACCAGGACGCGCGATGGGCTAGCGGATATACCCGTAGTCGGCGAAGAGCAGTCTCAGGAAGAGAGCGCCGCACAGGATCACGAACGCGACGCGCTGGGACAGGATCGCGCGTGGATTCTCCTTACCGACGAGCGCGACCTGGCCCCAGAAGAAGAAGACGAAGCTGAGCTCGCTCCACATGAAGAGCGCGTGGTAGTAACCGAGCGGCGACCAGTCGAACGGCTTCACCATGGTCCAGTTGAGCAGAGCGTTCACGGCCTGATAGAGGTGGACCACCACGGTCACCACGCCCGCGCCGAGGACGGCGCCGACGATCTCCGCCGCGCGCGGCCGGCGGCGCCACGCCACGAGCTGACTCGTGATGAACACGTTGGCGAGCGGTATCAGCAATCCGTCACCGATCACGGCGGACGTGTAAGTGAGGGTCGTGCGGTATTCGCTGACGATGGGGTCCGCCCGCCAGTTCAGGTAGACGTTACCGACCGCCTGGACGATGAACCCGAAGAAGACGGTCGCGGCGAAGACGCTGGCAAGCAACAGCCAGGGACGTTGTTCGACGGCCGAGACCGTGCGCAGCATCTCCCCTCCTTCAGCGCGGGCGTCCGCGGGCCAAAACGCTAGCAGGTTCAGTGCTTCGGAGCCCCCAAAACGCCGGCGCGGTAGGACCGCCGGTCGACGCGCGGCAGCCTGCTTGCCACCGTCCGGGGCAGGAGCGGCGTGTGATGGGCGACGGTCAGCCACTCCACGACGGGCCAGAGGTCGTCCTCGGCCGTCATCCAGTTGATACGGTCGAAGCGGGCAAGCGACAGCGGACGGGAGTAGGCGCGCAGGGTCCGGTCGCCGTCCCAGTTGAAGTAGTCCTCGAAGTAGCTCATGACCAGCTCGCGGACCGTGCGATACACGGGCCCCCGGAATCGCAGACCCGAGAACTTCGACGTCGCGACCGAGCCCCACAGTCCACGGTCGCGATAGACCGCGAGCACGTGGTCGTCGTCGTTGTCCGCCTCAAGATCGACGAGCAGCGGTGGACGCCCGCTCAGGCGGAACGCGGCGGCCGCGAAGAACGCGCCCTCAGCGCAGTGCGCGGTGCGATCCCGGATCACGCGGCGCGGCGAACGCACGGTGTCGCCGTCCTTCTCGACGTTGTAGGTGAGAGCGTCGAGGTAGCGCTGCACCTTGTCGGGCGTCGAGAGCCGGCGCAGCAGTCCGACCTCTGAGCGCGTGAGCCCATACACGCGCGTCAGTCTCTAGCATTCCGCCGATGCGCGCGGCACATGACGTCGTCATCCGCGGTGGCACGATCTACGACGGCAACGGCGGTGCGCCCTTCGCGGGCGACGTCGCGATCGATGGCGACCGCATCGCGGAGATCGGAAAGGTCGGCGCGCGCGCTCGTACCGAGATCGACGCAGGAGGGCTCGCGGTCGCGCCGGGCTTCATCAACATGCTGAGCTGGGCGACGACGTCGCTCATCGCCGACGGCCGCTCGCAGAGCGACATCCGCCAGGGCGTGACGTGCGAGGTCTTCGGCGAGGGATGGTCGCTCGGTCCGGTGAACGAGACCATGCGTCGCGAGCAGACCGAGCAACAGGGCGACATCAAGTACGACATCACCTGGACGACGCTGGCCGAGGCACTCGACACGGTCGCCGCGGGCGGCATCTCGCCGAACATCGCGTCGTTCGTCGGGGCCGCCAGCATCCGGATCCACGAGCTCGGGCACGACGACCGGCGGCCGACGCCGGACGAGCTCGGACGCATGCGCGCGCTGGTCGACGCCGCGATGCGCGACGGCGCGCTCGGACTCGGCTCCGCTCTCATCTATTCCCCGGCGACGTACGCGGATACCGAGGAGCTCGTCGCGCTCGCGGAGATCGCCGGGCGCCACGGCGGGATGTACATCTCACACATGCGGAGCGAGGGCAATCGGCTCCTCGAGGCAGTCGACGAGGTCATCGAGATCGCGCGCCGCGCGAGGCTGCCGGCGGAGATCTATCACCTCAAGCAGGCCGGTCGATCGAACTGGGACAAGCTCGACGCGGTCATCGATCGCGTCACGCGCGCTCGCGCCGGTGGCCTCGCGATCACCGCCGACATGTATCCGTACGAGGCGGGCGCGACCGGCCTCAGCTCGTGCTTCCCGCCCTGGGCCCACGAGGGCGGGCTGAGCGCGACGCTTGCGCGCCTCCGGGACGATGGGCAGCGCGCGCGCATCCGCGAAGAGATGGCTCGTCCGGGAAGGGATTGGGAGAACCTCTACGAGGCCGCGGGCACGCCGGAAGGCATCGTGCTCGTGTCCTTCAAGAATGCGCGCCTCAAGCCGCTCACCGGCCGGACCCTCGGCCAGATCGCAGCGGAGCGCGGCACGGACCCACGCGATGCCGCGATGGACCTCGTGCTCGAGGATGAGAGTCGCGTGGGCATGGTCATCTTCATGGCTTCCGCTGAGAACCTGCGGCGCGAGGTCGCTCTCCCGTGGATGAGCTTCGGCTCGGACGCGGGCTCGATCGCACCCGAGGGCGTGTTCCTCCTGTCCCAGCCGCACCCGCGCACGTACGGGACCTTCGCGCGCGTGCTCGGCCGCTTCGTGCGCGAAGAGCGCGCCGCACCGCTGGAGGACGTCGTCCGGCGGATGACCGGCTTCGCCGCCGAGAACTTGAAGCTCGATCGCCGCGGGCTCCTGCGGCCAGGGTTCTTCGCCGACGTCGTCGTGTTCGACCCGGCGAGCATCTCCGACCACGCGACGTATGCCGAACCGCACCGCTACGCGACCGGCGTCGCGCATGTCGTGGTCAACGGGGTGCACGTCCTACGAGACGGCGAACATACGGGCGCTCGCCCGGGTCGGGTCGTCTTCGGCCCCGCGCGCCGGGACCGCTAATCTCGCACTCATGCCGGTCGATCCGAAGATCGCGGACCTGCTCGCCGAGGCCGAAAAGATCGACCCGCGTCCGCTTGAAGCGCTGAGCGTCGCGGAAGCTCGCGCGCGCGGCGGCTCGGTGAATGCCGCGCCGGCACTCGCGCCGGAGCCGGTCTCCGAGGTCAGGGATGTCATCGCAGACACGCGCCCGCCGCTCCCGGTGCGTCTGTATCGGCCGCTCTCCGCGAAACCGCTCCCACTCCTCGTCTACTTCCACGGAGGCGGCTGGGTCGTCGGCAGCGTCGCGATCTCCGATCCCTTCTGTCGCGCGCTCGCGAACGCGAGCGGTTGCGCCGTCCTGTCGGTCGAATACCGGCTCGCGCCCGAGGACCGTTATCCGGCGGCGGCGGACGACGCGTACGCGTCGACGCGCTGGGCCGCCGAGCACGCGTCCGATCTCGACGTCGACCCGTCGCGCATCGCGGTCGGAGGCTCGAGCGCGGGCGGCAATCTCGCCGCGGTCGTGACCCTCATGGCCCGCGAGCACCGGGCGCCTCCCATCGCGTTCCAGCTGCTGCACGTGCCGGTGACCGATCACGATTTCGGCACGCCCTCATATCGCACGAACAGCACCGGCTTCGGCCTCACCCTCGCGGGCATGACCTGGTTCTGGGATCACTACGCACCGGATCCGAAGCTGCGCGACGAGCCGTACGCGTCCCCGCTACGCGCGACGGACCTGTCGGGCCTGCCTCCCGCGCACGTGGTGACCGCGGAGTGCGATCCGCTTCGGGATGAGGGCAAGGCCTACGCGGCGCGCCTCCTGCAGGCCGGTGTGCCGACGAGGTACGTCGAGTACCCGGGCATGGTGCATGGGTTCACGTCCATGGCGATGAGCATCCCGACCGGCCGCTCGGCCATCGACGATATGGGCGCGGCCCTGCGAAGCGCGCTCGCCTGACCTAGGCCGTCCGCATCGCGGTCGTCGCGGCTCGCGCCGGCGTGGCGGTCGAGCCGCGCAGAGCGAGCTCCGTTTCCAGCACGACCCGCCTTCGCTCGATGTGCCGTCCCTCGACCTGATCGATGAGCAGCGCCGCCGCCATGATGCCCATCTCCTCCTGCGGCACATGCACCGTCGTGAGCGGCGGATCGAAGAGCTCGGCCTGCGGGATGTCGTTGAAGCCGACGACGGACAGATCCCCTGGGACCGCGAGGCCGAGCTCGCGCGCCAGACGGATCACGCCGAGCGCGATGAGGTCGTTCGCGCCGAAGATCGCGGTCGGTGGCTCGGCGTCGAGCAGCAGACGCCGCGCGGCGCTGTAGCCGGAGGCCTCGGAGAACGAGTCGGCGACCGCGACGAGCGCGTCCTCGTGCGCGAGGTGATGACGTCGCAGCGTCGCCCGCGCGGCGAGAAGCCGCTCCTGCCCGGTCATCGTCGTCTGCGGCGCGGCGATCAACCCGATGCGACGATGTCCGAGCTCGATCAGGTGGTCGAGCGCGGCCGACACGCCCTGACGGTTGTCGGGGACGACGGCCAGGTCGTCACTGGCGCGGGACGCGCTGTTGACGAGGACGAACGGGAATTTCTCGCGGCGCAGCTCGGCGATGGTCGAGTCGGCGGTCGAGCTGGACGCGATGAGGATGCCGTCGACCCGCCACTCCTTGAGGACGCGCAGGTAGCTTGCCTCCCGCTCGAACGAGTCATCGGTGTTGCAGAGGATCAGGTGGTAGCCGCGCGCGTGGGCGGCGCCCTCGACGCCTTTGATGATCGACGGGAAGACCGGATTGGTGATGTCCGGCACGAGCATGCCGAGCGTGAAGGTCCGCCGGAGCCGGAGGCCTCTGGCGAGCGCGGAGGGCCGGTAGCCGAGGCGCGTCGCGGCGGCGATCACTCGCTCGCGCGTCTCCGGGAGCAGGCTCAGCTCGGCCCGTCCGTTGAGCACCCGCGAGACGGTCGAGGCATGGACGTTGGCAGCCTTCGCGACGTCGGTGATCGTGACCCGTCGTGCCGCCAAACCGCCACCCCCCGCGGAAATCGATTGTTTTCGACTATACGCTGGACGGCCGCGGCTGGATGTGCGCTAGCCGTGGATCTCTTTTCGCAGCCGATCGGGCGCGAGCACGTCGACATGGCGACGCGCGACCCGGATCAACCCGCGGTGCTCGAAATCGGCCAGGACTTTGTTCACCGTCACACGCGTCGAGCCGACCGCGGCGGCGAGCTCGTCCTGCGTCAGCGTGAGCGCGTGCGGATCCGCCTGCCCGTTGCCGGAGTCGAGCAGGTACTTCGCGAGACGGCTCGGAACGTCCAGGAGCATCACGTCCTCGAGCGCCTGCGTGAGCTTCTCGACCCTAGCCTCGAACATCTCGAACGCGCGGTACAGGATCCGCGGGTTCCGCTCGAGCATCCGAGCACACGTTTCGCCGAGCAGCTGGATCGTGGCGGCGTCGGTCGTCGCGATCGCCGTCGTGGGGCGCGGCCGTCCGAAGATCGCCGACTGACCGAGAACGCCTCCCCGCTCGAGGACCCACAGGAGCACCTCGCGACCCTCGACATCCTCCCGGATGAGCTTCACCGAGCCTTCGACCACGATATGGAGATCGCGCGCCGGATCGCCGCGGTGGTAGATGACCTCATCCCGCTCGAAACGGCGCAGCTTCGCCTGCGCGAGCAGCTCCGTAAGCTGCGCGTCGGTGAGCTCGTTCACCGGCAGGCAATCGGCGAGGCCACGCGCGACGACCATGAGATCCATCGGCGGGGCCAAGGCTACGCCGCCAGCCGCTCCCGCATCCAGTCCGCCATCGCCGGCCGGTATTTGTACGGGATGTTGTTGCAGACGTGGTTGCCTTCCGGATATAGCAGGAGCGTGGCCCGCGGCGCTTCGCGGGCGATGCGCTCGGCCTGCTCGGGCGGGAACAGGCGGTCCTTTCCGCCGTGGATGACGAGCAGCGGGCAGGTGACGTGCTCGAGCACGCCCCGGAGCGTCAGGGCCTTCGATCGCTCGAACGCTTCGGCCTCGTCGCGCGACTTGGTGTAGAAGATGTAGCCGCCCTTCGTCAGCGCATTGAGCTGCGGCCAGCACTCGGAGAGGTCGTACGGTCCGGCAAGCGCGACGACCGCGCGGAGTCGCTTCTCCTTCGCGGCCGCCCGCGGTCCGTAGATCCCGCCCATGCTGATGCCCATCAGGCCGACGCGACCCAGATCCACGCCGAAGTCCGCCGACGCGAGGTGATCGAGCAGTGGCGTGATGACGGTCGACCAGTCCGCGCGGATCGGGAACCGCGGCGCGTTCTCACCCTGCCCGGGCCCGTCGATCGCCAGCGTCGCGAGGCCGCGGCGGAGGAAATCGTTCTCCATCGCGTACAGCTCTTCCTTCACGGAGTCCAGACCCGGTACGAGGATCGCCAACGGCGCGCCTTTCGTCGCGCCGCGCGGAGTTCGCAGGATGCCCGGGATGGCCTTCGCGTAGGTTGCCACCGTCAGCTCGCGCAGCTCGTCATGCAGCGCGCGTTCTTCGAACCACAGGAAGTTGCCGAGGTGATAGCACCAGGCCGCACGCTGGTACGCGTCGGTCGCCGTCACGGTGCGGCCGGCGCGGTCGGCATCCTCGGCGATCGCCCGATGCTCGTCGCCGACGCGCCTCCAGGTCGGCGCCCAGTCACGCCACTCCGACGTCTCGGTGAGCACGCGATCGAAGTCGTTCGCGTCGATGCCGTTCGCGACGAACCGCGGCTTCCAGTGGCCCGCGGCCAGACGGACGCGATCCGCGGTCTCGGTGGCCACCTAACTCTCCAGGTGCGTCGCGACGTCGGCGAGGAAGCGCGCCGCATCAGCGCCATCCGCGACGCGGTGGTCGACGGTGAGCGTGAGCGAGACGACCGGCCGCACCGCCGGAGCGCCATTCGCCGCGATGACGCGATCCGCGACGCGGCCGACGGCGAGGATCGACGCCTCCGGTGGATTGACGATCGCCGTGAAGCGATCGACGCCGAACGTGCCGAGATTCGAGACGGTGATCGCCGCGCCGCCGAACGCGTCTGCGCGTGCGCGACCCGAGCGGACCGCTGTCTCGAGCGCCTCGCGTTCTTCCCGCAGAGCGGCAAGTGATTTGCGGTCCGCGTCACGCAGGACGGGAACGATGAGGCCGGCGTCGAGCGCGACCGCGATCCCGACATCGATCTTCTCGGAAACGACGACGGCGTCGCCGTCGAAGCGCGAGCGTAGGCGCGGGTGATCTCGTAGCGCTGTGGCCGCGGCCGCAAGGATCACGTCCGTATAGGAGACTTCCGCCGCCTTGCGCTTCGCGTTGGCCGCGGTCATGTCCACGTCGCGCGAGATGGAGAACTGCGGCGCCTCGCGAACGCTCATTGTCATCGCCTCGCCGACGGCGCGCCGCATCCGACTGAGCGGCTCCCTCTTCTCTCCCGACGCGCCTGAGGGGGGCGAGGCCGATGACGTCGGGCCGGATGAAGCGGCCGCCTCGACATCCTCGAGACCGACGCGTCCGCCCGGGCCCGTGCCACGCACCGCGCTGATGTCGACGCCCAGCTCCAGCGCGCGTTTGCGCGCAGCCGGAGACGAGCGGACGCGATCAGATGAGCCGTCAGAGGATGACAACGAAGCGCCCGCGGGAGACGGCGGCGTCTCCCCGAGGGAGGGTCTCGCCCGCGCCGCCGACGGGTTTTCCCTAGAGGAGGGAGCGGGCGAGTCGTTCCGAGCGAGGGGAGATGCCGCCGGCATGCCCGCGGGCGCCACCGACTCCGAGCCGCTCGGCAGAGGCTCGTCCGCCGTGTCCGCGATCAGCGCGATCACCGTCGCGACCGGAGCGCTGGCGTCGACGGGCAGCAGGATGCGGCGCACGATGCCCGAAGTCGACGCTTCGATCTCGAGGTTGGCTTTGTCGGTCTCGACTTCGAAGAGGACCTCGCCCTTCTCGACGCGCTCGCCCTCCTTCTTGTGCCACGCGATGAGCCGGCCTTCGTCCATGGTCAGACCAAGCTTGGGGAGGATGACGCGGGTCACGCTCACGCGCGGATCCCGTTCATCAGGCGACAAGCTCCCTGGCGACGCGGACGATGTCCTCGACCTGCGGCACGACCGTCTTCTCGAGGTGCTGCGCGTACGGGATCGGCGTCTCGAGACCGGCGAGACGGCGTGGCGGCGCGTCGAGATCGTCGAAGGCCTCCTCGGCAACGATCGCGGCGATCTCGCCCCCGTACCCACCCCGCTTGATGGCTTCGTGCACGACGAGCAGCCGGTGCGTCTTGCGGACCGAGCCGAGGACGGTGTCCCGATCGAGCGGGACGAGACTCCGAAGATCGATGACCTCCGCGTCGATGCCGTCGCTCGCCAGCTTCTCGGCCGCCTCGAGCGAGAACAGGACCTCACGCGACCAGGTCACGATCGTGAGCTGGGTACCGGCACGCTTGACCTCGGCTCTTCCGAGCGGGACGAGGTACTCGCCGGTCGGCACCTGGCCCTTCGTCCGGTAGAGAAGCTTGTGCTCGAGGAAGATCACTGGATCGTCGTCGCGTATCGCGGACGTGAGGAGACCCTTCGCGTCGGCCGGCGTCGATGGCATGACCACTTTGAGGCCGGCGACGTGCGCGAACCACGCCTCGAGCGACTTCGAATGCTGCGCCGCGTTTCCCCGACCCGATCCGCCCTGCGTGCGCATGACCATCGGCACCCGCGCCTGGCCTCCGAACATGAACCGGTTCTGCGCCGCCTGGTTCACGAGCTGATCCATCGCGAGACCGGAGAAGTCGACGTACATGAGCTCCACCACCGGCCGCAGACCGGTCAGTGCGGCGCCAACCGCCGCGCCGACGATCCCGAGCTCGCTGATCGGCGTCTGGCGGATGCGCGTCGGTCCGAACTTGTCGAGCAGTCCCGCGGTGACCTGGAAGGCGCCCCCGTGCTCGGCGATGTCCTCGCCCAGCACGATCACACGCTCGTCGCGCTCCATCTCGAGGCGCAGCGCGTCGCCGAGCGCCTCGCTGTAGAACATCTCGCGCGTCGCCACGTTCGGGGTCCTGTCCCTCTGCTCAGTAGCTTGCATACACGTCCCCCGGCAGCGAGATCGGCGACGCCGGCGGCCCGGCTTCGGCCCACGCGACCGCCCTCTTCGCTTCCTCGATCACCTCGGCGTCGACCGCGTCGAGCTCAGCCACGGTCGCGAGCTTCGTTTCGGTCATCCAGGCCCGGGTGTCGACGAGCGGATCGAAGCGCGTCTTCCAGCCTTCGATCTCGTCCTTTGTCTGGTACTTCCGCGGGTCCCCGTAGTAGTGCCCTTCGTGTCGGTACGTGTCCGCGACGAGGAACGCTGGTCCCTCGCCGCGGCGCGCCCGCGCGATCAACGTGCCCGCCGCCTCGTGGACGGCGCGCACGTCACGGCCGTTCACGCGGACCCCCGGCATGCCGTACCCCTCCGCCCGCCGGCTGATGTCCTCGACCGCGAACGCGTTCTTCACCGGCAGGCTCTCGGCGTACTGGTTGTTCTCGCAGACGTAGATCACCGGCAGCTTCCAGATGGACGCGAGGTTCGCGGATTCGTGGAACGCCCCCTGGTTCACGGCGCCGTCGCCGAAGAACGAGACCGCCACCTGATCGGTCCCCAGCTGCTTCGCCGTGAGCGCCGCGCCGGTCGCGATCGGGATGCCGCCGCCAACGATGCCGTTCGCGCCGAGATTGCCCTTCGAGGTATCGGCGATATGCATCGACCCACCTCGGCCGCGGCAGTACCCGGTCTCGCGTCCGAGCAGCTCCGCATACATGCGACCGAGGTCGGCGCGCTTGGCGATGCAGTGTCCGTGGCCCCGGTGGGTCGACGTGATCCAGTCGTCGTCTCGGAGGTGGGCGCACACCCCGGCGGCGATGCCCTCCTCGCCGGCGTACGAGTGGATCGTCCCCCAGAGCTTGCCCTCGCCGAACAGCACTGTGGCGCGCTCCTCGAAGTCGCGGATGCGCCTCATGACGCGGTAGAGACCGAGCGCGGTGGTCTTGTCCATCACATGCCCTCTGCCGGGTGAAGCATCACGCGGATCGCGCCGTCCCGGCGCTCGGTGAAGGTCGTCCACGCGTCGGCGAAGCGCTCGAGCGGGAAGTGATGCGTCACCAGGCGTTTCACGTCGACCTGACCGCGCGCGAGCAGCGTGAGGGCACGCCCGGACACGCCCCT
>WNGI01000275.1_pt1 | contig 35599 bp, 35 predicted proteins | sample 5400621 | NCBI WGS metagenome assembly WNGI01 (sample SAMN13153374, study PRJNA577476) | soil metagenome | isolation source: 20 cm soil or saprolite under Garry oak tree replicate 1 | place: USA:California | collected 2016-06-15
GCGGGAAACGCGCCCGGGAGCGTTTGCTGAACGCCCCCGGGTTCATGTCGTGGAGAGCGAATCGTCAGACGCAGACGAAGGTGAAGTTCGTGTACTGGAAGTGCCCGGTTCCCGTGTACAGGTCGAGACCGGTCGCGTGAATGTCCATGCCGGCTGTGCAGGTCGTGGTTCCGTCGAAGAATGTCGACGTCTGGTGTATCCCGCCTTCCTTGAGAATCGTGAAGTCGTTCGCGTAGAGGATGTGCTCTTGGATGGAGTCGGTGCCGCTGGCGAGGATGGTGGCGTTTTGGCTGAAAACCCAAGAGTCCGACGCGTTCACGGCTGCGCTGAAGTTTCCGGAAGCCGTCTGGACGGCGGTCTCCTCGCCCGCTGAGACCACGCAGTACTTGTAGTCCAGCTTGTAGAAGCACTGCTCGGGCGTGTTCAGGTTGAAGTGCTGGACCGTGGCGCCGGCCGCGGCTCCGATCGACAGGAATATCGTCGCCGCCACGGCGATGATGGACGCGAATACGGTTTTGACCATCTGAATGTCTCCTCTCGTGGAATCCTGGTTGACTGCGACCAATGGCTCGAGCCGGCTCGTTGGGCGTCAGCTTCCAGTCGGAGAGGTATCGAGATCAGTCCCGCGGAGGTGTCAAAGTCGGTATCAATCTTTGAACGGTCCCAAGCGCAGGAGAACGTCGAAGCGGTGGCGCCACGGTGAGTGAGGCGCTGCGGATCGCGAACTGCTCCGGGTTTTACGGCGATCGGTTCTCAGCCGCGCGAGAGATGCTCGAAGGCGGACCCATCGACGTCCTCACGGGCGAGTACCTCGCCGAGCTGACGATGCTCATCCTCTGGAAGTCGCGAACCAAGGATCCCGACGCCGGCTACGCGACGACTTTTCTCAGGCAGATGGAGGAGGTCGCGGGACTCGCGATCGACCGCGGCGTGAAGATCGTCGCCAACGCCGGGGGTTTGAACCCGGCCGGTCTCGCGATGAAGCTGCGCCAGCTGCTCGAGCGTTTGGGCCTGCGTGCGAACGTCGCGCACATCGAGGGCGACGACTTGCTGCCTCGACTCGGCGAGCTCCAGGCCGCCGGCCACGACCTCCGCCACATGGACACCGGTCGCTCGCTCGCGGATGCGGGCGTGGAGCCGGTCTCGGCGAACGTCTACCTGGGGGCGTGGGGCATCGTCGAGGCGCTCAACTCAGGAGCGGACATAGTCGTCTGCCCGCGGGTCACCGATGCGTCGCTCGTGGTTGGTCCGGCCGCGTGGCGCTTCGGTTGGGCTCGCGACGACTGGGACAGGTTGGCGGGCGCGGTCGTCGCCGGCCACATCATCGAGTGCGGCCCGCAGGCCACCGGCGGGAACTACAGCTTTTTCTCGGAGGTCCCTGGGATCACCAAGCTGGGCTTTCCGATCGCGGAGGTGCGCGAGGACGGAAGCTCGGTCATCACCAAGCATCCGGGGAGCGGGGGGCTGGTGTCGGTCGGCACGGTGACGGCACAGCTTCTCTATGAGATCCAGGGCCGCCGCTACATCAACCCCGATGTGGTGACGCGCTTCGACAGCATCCAGCTGTCGTCTGAGGGGTCTGACCGGGTGCTCGTGTCCGGCGTTCGCGGCGAGCCTGCGCCCGACACGCTCAAGGTCTCGATCAACTACATCGGTGGTTACCGGAACACGATGACGTTCGTGATCACCGGCCTCGACGTCGAGGCGAAGGCCGAGATCGCGCGCCGCCAGCTGTTCGATTCTCTGGGCGGCGAGGCGGCCTTCGAGCATGTCGATGTTCAGCTTGTCCACAATGCCGAGGCGATCGCGCAGCTTCGCGTGACCGTGAAGGACCGCGACGCAAAGAAGGTCGGGCGGGCGTTTTCCAACAGGTTCATCGAGCTGGCGCTCAGCAGCTATCCGGGTTTTTTCACGACCACCCCGCCGGAGGCCGAGACCACGTACGGGGTTTACTGGCCCGCACTCGTGCCCGCAGGGCTTGTGACCCAGACCGTGGTGCTGGAGGACGGCCGCCGCCTCGACGTCGGCGAACCGCCCCGTCGACCGATGGTGGAGGAAGGGGTGGACGACAGCCAGGCGTCGATACCCGATCTGGGGCCGACGCGGCGGCTGCCGCTGGGGGCGGTGTTCGGGGCGAGGTCGGGCGACAAGGGCGGAAACGCCAACATCGGCGTGTGGGCCCGCAGCGACGACGGGTACCGCTGGTTGGAGGCGTTCCTGAGCGTCGACCGGCTGAGGGAGCTGCTGCCGGACGCTGCGGAGCTGAAGATAAATCGCTACGCGCTGCCCCAAATCCGGTCTCTGAACTTCGTCGTGATCGGACTCCTCGGCGAAGGGGTCGCGTCGTCAACTCGCATCGATCCCCAGGCCAAAGGCCTTGGCGAGTACCTCCGCTCACGAATCGTTGACCTGCCGGAAGCCCTGCTGGAGGATGCGCCGGCGGCCGCGCCTCGCGCCTAGCTGGCGCGGAATCTGGCCGAACAAGAAAAAGAGCCCCGAGCAAGCTCGGGGCTCAATTCTGGTTGCCGAACCTACTGGATGCGGACGGCTCTGGCGCGCGGGCCCTTCGGGCTCGCTTCGATCTCGAAGGTCACCTTCTCGCCACCCTGGAGGTTGTCGAAGTCGCCCTCGGTTCCGCTCCTGTGGAAGAAGAATTCCTTTCCGTCATCGGCCGCGATGAATCCAAAACCGCGCTCCGAAACCAGCTTTTTGATGGTGCCTGAAGGCATTTCCATCTCCTTATCTCTCGAACTAAAGGCCAACTCAACTAGCGGGCCTGTTCGAGAAATCGGAGCCTGCGGATGAGCGCCGGCGATGTGCCGGCACCCCGACTATACCGGGACTGCGGCCTTTCGGAGCGGCGCGCCCACCTCATGCAGGAACTCGAGGATCTCGCGGTAGGACCGGTAGATCGACGTTTCGTGGTACGGAACACCCAGATCGGCGCAGTACGCGCGCACGATTTTGTGCGCCTCGCGGATGTTGCAGCGAGGCATGGTCGGGAAGAGGTGATGCTCGATCTGGTAGTTCAGGCATCCGTAGAGGAAGTCGGTCATGGGGTGGGAGCGCACGTTGCGCGCGGTGAGGACCTGCGAGCGCAGGAAGTCCATCTCTTCGCCAGGCTCGATCTGCGGCATTCCCTTGTGGTTGGGCGCGAACACCGAAGCCATGTAGAAGCCGCCCACGCACTTCTGGACGACGATGACCAGCGCCGCCCGCCACGGGCCGACCAGGGCGACCAGAAGAGCTACGTATGCGACGAGATGGAGACACAGAGTGCCAATCTCGACCCAGCGCTGGCCTCCCCGTGCTTTGACCAGGAACGCGACGCTCGACTTGTGCATTGCCCAGCCGAGCCCGAAAAGCAGCGGAAAGAACAGCTGCGCCTGATGGCGGACGACCCAGCGGCTCACCCCGCTCTTGGCCAGCGCTTGCTCTCGCGAGTAGGCGATCACGCCGACGCCGATATCGGGGTCGAGGTCCTGGTGATTTGGGTTCCCGTGATGCTTGTTGTGCTTGTCGACCCACCACCCGTGGCTCATGCCGAGCAGGCCGTCTCCCGTCACGATGCCGACGATCGTGTTGAGGCGCCGGCTGGAGAACATCTGGCGGTGACCCGAATCATGAAGTTGAAAACCCAGCTGCCCCGACACGAAGCCGAGGACGGCCGCGGCCAGGATCGTCCACCACACGTTCTTGGTCAGGGCCAGGACCGCGAAGCAGGTGGCGAACAGAAGCGTGTTGGTGACGAGCATGAGGGAGTAGTAACCAGGCCGCTTCCTCATCAGGCCGGCCGCTTCGACGCGCCGCTTCAGCTCGGCGTAAGGCGATGCGGCAGGGTTCGGCGATGCGGGCTGGGCGATAGCGATCGAGGACATCGGCGCTCCTTGCTCGAACCATTGCGTTTCGCGCGAGAGGCGCGTTCGAGGGCACCTTCCGCCGTGACGCCCGAGGGAAGGGCGCAGCGGGATGATACCGCCGCCTGGACCACAATTCGACGACTCTTCAGCGGCATCCGGTACACTGACCGGGACGCAACGCTGCGTCGCCCGCTCGGGTCCTCTCTTCCTGAACGCATCAGAGCCCTGTAGATCGCGGCAAATAAGAAGAAAGAGAGAGGCACCCTGGAGCTTCGTTGCAAACATTCGCCGAAGCCGGCGTGAGCATGCCTATCGAGGCCGCTCTGACCCGGCAGAAAATCACAAACCTCAATCAAGTTCAATCGGAGTCGATACCCGCGCTGCTCGTCGGACGCGACGTCGTGATTCAGTCGCCGACTGGAAGCGGCAAAACGCTGGCGTTCCTGCTCCCACTTTTGGACCGTCTGGCGGCGCCGGCGGCGGGCCCGCGTGGCCTGATCGTTACGCCGACACGCGAGCTCGCGATCCAGGTGGAGGCCGTCTTCAAGTCACTCGATTCCGGGCGGCGGAGCGCGCTTCTCTATGGCGGAGTTGGCTATCACACCCAGACGCTGGCGCTGAAGCGCGGCGTCGACCTGGTCATCGGCACCCCCGGCCGGATCCTCGACATGATCGAGAAGAGGCAGGTCTCTCTGAGCCGGGTTGAGTATCTCGTCCTGGACGAGGCCGACCAGATGTTTGACGCCGGCTTCTCGCGAGACGTGGAAAAGATCATGGGACTCACCTACAACCCGCAGACGGTCCTCGCGTCCGCGACCATGCCGGATTGGGTATCGAAGATGATCGACAAGCATCTGCGCGATCCGCTCATCGTGAGGGTCGTCGCCGAAGGACCATCGCTCCTGGAGCACGGGTTGGTGCGCACCGACCGCGGCATGAAGCTGGGCGTGCTCAGCGATATCCTCCGCCGGCATCGCGGGACGATCGTGTTCGGCCGCACCAAGCACGGCGTGCGCAAGCTGAACCGGGAGCTGCAGCGGCTGGGTCACCGTTCGGTCGAGCTGCAGGGCAACATGGCCCAGAGCGCGCGCGACCACGTGATGGAATCCTTCAGGAAGGAGCGCGCGGACGTGCTTGTGGCGACCAACGTGGCGGCGCGGGGCCTCGACGTGAGTCACGTCGGCCTGGTCATCAACTACGACCTGCCGGACACCGCCGAGGCTCTGACGCATCGCATCGGACGCACCGCCCGGAATGGAAACACCGGTCGAGCCCTTACGTTCATCACAGCTGAGGATCACGAAAACTGGGCAAAGCTTCGCCGCCAGGGCGCGCCGATGCTGCGTACGGTCGACGCCTCGCTCCTGGTGAAGGACGGACACTGGTTATACGTGGACGAACCTGCCCACCAGTCCAGGCCGGCCAGGGCCCAGTCGGCGTCCCGAAGGCGAAGATCGTCAAGGCCGTTGGGCCGCCGAAGGGTTCATCTAGACTGAGCCCACAGGCTGGCGTTTCCTCCGCGAACCTGCCCCATCGCGGCTGAGGACAACCGGGAGGTGCGTTTGAACGCTGTCCGTGTAGCCACAGCGCTGTTGGTCGATGACGACGTCTCGTCGCGCCAGGCGAACCAGGAGCGCCTTGAAGACGACGGCTACGCCGTTGTCGTGGCTCGAGACCAGGCAGAAGGCCTGGACCGCGCGAAGCAATCAGCGCCAAACGTGATATTCATCCACCTCGTGTCTGAAGGCGTGGGCAGTCTTCCATTCATCGAGGCCCTTCGCGCCGACGACGTCTGCCGGCACATCCCGGTCGTGGTTCTGACGTCTCAAGCACCACCCAGGCGGGGCAAGCTTCGGACGGTGAACCGCGACCTCTGGTAGCGCCGCGGCGGTACTAGGCCGCCGTTTCGACCTTCCGCTTCAGGCCGTCCAGAACCGCGTTGAACGTCTTGAGGATCTGGCCGCTCATCATCGGTCCGACCAGCGGAGCGAGCAGGCCACGCGGCTCGAAGCCTTGGCTGATGCGGGTTCCAGCGCCGCTGGGAGCAATCGTGGCCCGGATCGCCATTTTCGTGCCGGGTAGGGCCGTGCTCTCGAGTTCGAACGACCGTCCATCCTGGAAGTGGGTGACGACGACATCGTGCTTGCCGCCCGACTTTGTGTTGATCATTCCCGTCGCGCCGAGCTTCAGCGGGCCGTCGAGGCGTGATTCCTTCATGTCCGGGTTCCATTCCGGCCACCGGTTGACGTCTGACCAGACACGCCAGACGGTGGCGGGCGGTGCCGTGGTCTCCAGCGAGGCTTCTCGAAAGGCCATGTGCCATCCTCCGTTGAACTATCTGGCTGCGCGGCGGCTAAACGTTACTCCCGCATAGCCCGGCGCAAGGTGCGCGGAAGACCAGGGCGCCCCACTGGGTCAAAAACTGTTAAGGGGCGTTTTCTCTTCGTGCTCCTGCACGCGGCGTTGTTCTTTGGTGCCCTGAGCGCCGTCGTCACGATCGCGGCCTTCGTGCCGGGAATCATCCGCGCCCGAATCTGGGCCGGCCTGCCGCTTGGTCTTGGCCTGATCGCGCTCGTGGCCTGGAACGCCACCATCATCAGCCAGCAGCGCGATTTCGAGATAGTGCTGGCTGTCTGCGCGTTGGTCGCGACCGCCCTCCTGCGAGTAGTTGAACGCCGCTGGAGCTGGCTGGGCGCGCAAATGTTTGCTGCCGCCACCCTGGCCTCAATCGCCTACCTCCTCTACGCCGGATCCATCACGTATGCCATCGGGAGCGACCCTGTTTACCTGGTCGCGTCATCGCTGCTGCTGGTGCTGGAGATTGCGGCCCTCGCGCTTTCGCTTTCCTACCTGTTCGAGATCGTGGACACGCTGAGCCGCACTTCGGAACCGGCACACCCGGTCGACTCCAGCTACCTCCCCAAGGTTGCGATCCAGGTCCCTGCGTACAACGAGCCCCTGGAGGTCGTGAGCGAAACACTCAAGGCGCTCGCGGAGCTCGACTATCCGGACCTGATCGTCCAGGTCGTCGACAACAACACGCCGGATCGCGAAATCTGGGGTGCGCTCCAAGCGCAGTGCGAGGAGCTCGGCGCGCGATTCACTTTCATGCATCTCGAGAACTGGCCGGGGTTCAAGGCCGGCGCGCTCAATGAAGCCACGCGGCGGCTGCCCAAAGACATCGAGATCATCGGCGTCGTCGACTCCGACTACATAGTCAAGCCGGACTGGCTTCGCTCGGTGGTCGGACACTTTGCGGATTCCAAAGTCGCCTTCGTCCAGACCCCTCAGAACTATCGCGACTGGACGGACGACCAGTACCTGCGGGGCCTCTATTACAGCTACCAGTACTTCTTCGAGATCACGATGCCCTGCCGCGCGCACCGCAACGCCATCATTTTCGCGGGCACGATGGGCCTCATACGGCGCAGCGCGCTGGAAGATATCGGCGGCTGGAATCCGGATATCGTGACCGAGGACGCCGAGGCCAGCCTGCGCATGCTGGCGCGTGGTCATACGGGCATCTACGTGTCGCGCCCGTACGGGCAAGGGCTGATGCCCCTGAGCTTCGACGGCCTCAAAAAACAACGCTTTCGTTGGGCGTTGGGCGGTGTGCAGATCCTGCGGCTGCACTGGCGACGTCTTCTGCAGCCTGGCCGTGGCGAGCGCCTGACCGTCCCGCAGCGAATCCACTACTTGCTCGGCAACGTGCAGTGGTTTGGCGACGTTCTGATGTTTTGCTTCACCCTGCTCCTGCTCGCGACGGCGCTGTCCACCGCAATGCATCATCAGCTGCCCATCCGCCGGTTGACGGGCGTCGCCCTCGGGCTTCCGATTGCCTTCCTCGCCACCGGGCTCCTGCGCGCTGTGTGGGCAATGAAGCTCAAGACGCGCTGCACCTGGCGTGACGCGATCGCAGGCCTCCAGGTGTGGTTCGCGTTGAGCTGGGTTGTTACGGTCGCATGCCTGCGCGGGCTGCTCCGGTTCCACACTGCGTTTCTGCGCACGCCGAAGTTCAAAGAGGGTGAGGCGTCGGTGCTCAAGGCTTTCCGTGCGGCGCAGATGGAATCGCTCCTCGCGGCAACCGGCGCTGCGGCCGCGGTCGTGATGCTGGTCAGAGCGCCCTCCATACCCACGATCGCCCTGGCCGTGCTGCTGCTCTTTCAGGCTGCCATCTACGCCAACGCACCTTGGGCTGGCGCTTCGGCCGAGGGCATACACCTGACACCTCTGCGCCGCGCATATAGAAACTCGGCACAGAGCACCGGGGCTCGACCGGGAATCGGCGCTGAGACACTCGCTGTCCCCGTTGCGGCCGGCCTTGCTGTGCTGGTCGTGTTGCTGTTGATCTCGCTGGCGACCCCGCCGCCTCCGCCGGAACCGGTCACGCCCGCCCCGGCCGAGCAGCCCGCTCCTGTGTCCCATCCGTCGCCATCGACGTCCCCAAGCGCATCGCCCTCGCCTTCGGCATCGCCGTCGCCGTCCTCGAGCCCATCCTCCTCGCCGCCCCCGTCACCGTCCCCCTCCGGGACCCCGAGTCCGTGACGCTCAAATCTGCTCGTATTCTCAGGAAACGCTAAAGAACAGTCGAGCCGACTCACAGGCTCTCGGCCCAATCTTGAAGTCAAAACACCGTTTCCGGTACCGGAGGTAGAGCTCGATGTCAGACCAGAGACCGCAAGAGTGGGGACAGCCTTCGCCGAACCCGCCCGACCAGACGTTGCTTCCACCGTCCTCAACCGAGGGCATGGGCCCACAGCCGGCGTGGATGCCGCCCGCGCCTCCTGCTCCGCATTCGATCTGGAACAGGATTGCCGCCTACATCGTCCTGATCGCGGTCGTCGCCGCGGCAGCCGGAGCCGGAATCGGATGGAGCCTGGCCCGCGCGGTCAACAACCTTCCGGTCGCGCAGTCCACGGCTCAGCCTGAAGCTCCGATTCAGCAGGTCACGCCGGGGACGGGCAGCTCCTCGAGCAGCAGCGTGGCGGCGATCGCGGCCAAGGTGAGCCCGGCAATCGTCGACATCAACACCGCGCTCGGCAATGGCTCGGCCGCCGGAACCGGCATGCTCATCAGCTCGACAGGAGAGATCCTGACGAACGATCACGTGGTCAAGGGCTCGACGAGCATCACCGTGACCGTGCAGGGACGCTCGCAGAAATACGCGGCACACGTGGTCGGCGTCGACCCATCCCAGGACGTCGCGGTCATTCAGATCGACGGCAGCGTTTCGGGGCTGCCCAGCGTGAAGTTCGCTGACTCGTCGTCCCTGAAGGTCGGCGACGCGATCGTGACTCTGGGCAACGCGCTGGGCCGCGGGGGCGCGCCACAGGTGACATCGGGACAGATCACCGGGCTCGACCAGACAATCACCGCGAGCCAGGGCGGAGGAAGCTCTGAGACGCTGAATGGGATGATCGAAAGCGACGCGCTCATCTACGAGGGAGACTCGGGTGGCGCGCTCGTGAACACGTCAGGCCAGGTGATCGGCATGATCACCGCCGGCCAGGCGCAGGGCTTTCGCTCCTCGTCCTCCAACGTTGGTTTCGCGATCGCATCCAATACGGCGGTCAGCGTGGTCAACCGGATTCGCGCGCACGAGCAGGCGGCCGACCTCACCTACGGCCAGGTTGGCTTCCTCGGAGTGTCGGTCCAGACCCTGGACGCGTTGAACGCGCAGGCGCTGGGCTTGAGCGTCACGTCCGGTGCGCTGGTCACGAGCGTCTCGTCGGGCTCGCCGGCCGACAACGCGGGAATCACGCGCAACTCGGTGATCACCAAGATCGGCGGGTCGGCGGTGACCTCTTCCGACACGCTCGGCAATGCGATCAGGTCGCACAAGGCCGGCGACGACGTGTCGGTCACCTGGGTCAACCAGGGCGGCACCCACACCGCAACCGTGACGCTCGCTGGAGTGAACCCGTAGAACGCAACGCTGCCCAAGACCCGGCGTGCGCGGTGCTTGCATGAGAGTGAGCACCGCGCCGCTCTTAACAAGCGTGCCTTGCGGCTCGGCCTGTATCCTTGTCGGGTTGTGCGGATAGTCGTCAAGGATCCCGAGGAGTTCGAGCAGGCGCTGCGCGAGTTCCGGCGCAAGGTGCAGGAGCAGGGGCTCGTGCGCGAGATGAGACGGCGTTCGCACTACGTTCCGCCGGCCGAGGCGAGGAAGATCAAGAGCCTTCGCGCCCGGCGGCGTCGCACCCGGTAAGCCGAAGACTCCTCCCCGAGGGGCTCGGTATAATCTCCGTCGTTCGGTGACAATGGCGGAGGGGAGACACCCGTTCCCTTTCCGAACACGGAAGTTAAGCCCTCCAGCGCCGATGGTACTGCCGGGGTAACCCGGCGGGAGAGTAGGTCGTTGCCGAGCACCTTTTAAGTCCCGCGGCCCTTCGGGGTTGGCGGGACTTAAATGTTCTAGGGGAGCGCGGGTTCCGGCTCGGCCACGCTTTCCGCCCTCAATGTGGGCAGCAGCACGTAGCAGCGGATGCCGAGGAGGACAAGCAGGCCTAGCAGTGCGACGAGCACGTCCATGACCACCTGTCCCACGCGGGCGTGGAACAAGAAGATCAGGACGCCCTCGGACAGCACCGCCAAGGCGAGGATCGGCACAAAGACCCGGTCGTGCACGGCCATGAAGAACTGGACCAGAAGGTTGTCGAGGGCCAGGGCCAGGCCGATGAGCCCAACCGGAAACACCAACGGGATCGCGTCGCGGAAGCTCGGCCCGAACAGGATGCCCACCACCAGTCCCGGCACGACCGCAAAGACCAGCAGCGCGCCGGCCCCCAGGGCCGTGAGGATGCCAGCCGACGAGAGAAGGATGCGGCCCGGGTGCTGTTCCTTGGCGACCGCTTCGACCACGCGCGGAAAGAGAACCTGGCTGACGCTCAGCGTCAGGAAGAAGAGGATCGTGCCGATCTTGTTCAGGCCGCCGTATATGCCGCCGTCGTGGCTGCTCAGGTAGTGCTCGGCGAGGATGACGTCCTGGTTGTAGAGGATCTGCACGCCGATGATCCCCGCGGCCGCGGTGAGCGAGAACCCGGCCATGACGCGAAGCCTCACGCGCGTGCCGATTCCGCGGAAATGATCGCGCAGCGAGTAGATGCCCAGGCAGAAGACAACCACCAGGCCGACGAAAACGGCCGCCATCGCGCCGGAAACCGCGTAGCCCGCCCTGAGGAGCAGAAAAACCACCACGGTGCGGATGATCAGCTCCAGCGACAGGTTGAGGGAGAGCGCGGTGAACCGCTGCAGGCCCTGGAGGATTCCGCGCGGGATTGCCACCTGCCAGATCAGGGCGATGGAGAAACCGAGGATGAGGATCGGGATCGTCGAGCCGAGGTGCTCGAAGGCGGCGATCGGCCGCGCGAACAGCGCCGTCAGCAAAATGAAGAAAAGAGACGGGATGGCGATGAGGCGTGCCGTGCGTGCCATCAGGGAGCGCACACCAGGGTCGGAGCGTGCGGCCAGCATCGCGGTGTATCGGGCAAGGACGACGACAAGGATCAGCGCCGGTCCCGTTCCCACGGAGTAGACCGCGATGAGGAAGGCCACCTGGCCGTAGGTCGCCGGCCCGAGCACTCGACCCGCGATCGCGTGGTACACGAATCCACCGATCCCGGCCACCAGACCGCCGAAGAACAGGACGAGATTTTGCCGGACCAGCCGGTTCCGCAGAAGCTGGGCCAGGCGCTGGCTCAGACCCAGTCGCTGCACGTCCGCCGATTGTAGTGGCGCGTCAAGCCATAATTCTTGGCCGATGCCCGACCCGGCCAAGCCAATCGTTTCAGCACTGATCGTCAGCCATAACGCGAAGGACGAGCTCCTTCAGTGCCTCAAGTCTTTTTTCGCCAGCGCTGACGTGCCGGTGGAAGCCGTCGTCGTGGACGACAACTCGTCCGACGGTTCGCCCGCCGCGGTCACTGACGAATTCCCCCAGGCGACCGTTCTGGTCCAGTCCAAGAACCTCGGGTACGGTCGAGCCGCGAACATCGGGCTCGAGCGCTGCCAGGGCCGCTTCGTTCTCCTGCTCAGCCCACATGTCACCCTCGATCCTCAGTGCGTCGGGCGGCTCGCGGATTTCCTGCTCACACGTCCGGACGTCGGCGCGGTCGGCCCGCGCCTTCTGCTCGAGGATGGCAGCCCTGACCCTGACGCGCGGCGGGCGTTTCCGATCCCGAGCACGCTGTTCTATCAGACGGTCGGGCTCAGCAAGCTGTTCCCGAGGAGCTCGCGTTTCGGCCGCCACAACATGGGACACGTCTCAGAATCGGATGTTCACGAGATGGACGCCGGTACCGCGGCTTGTTTGATGCTGCGCGCGTCTGCGCTCGACCGCGTGGGCTTCTTTGACCCGCGCTACTTCATGTTCGGCGAGGATCTCGACCTCTGTTACCGCCTGAAGCTCGGCGGCTGGAAGATCTTCTACGTGCCTTCGGCGAGCGCCACGCGTCGGGCACAACCCACACCGCCGGAGCGCAGGCGGCAGGTTTCGTACGAACGCTACCGGGCGATGTGGACGTACCACTTCAAGCATCACTCGGAGGATGTGTCGGCATTCGGGAACGGGCTCGTGTGGGCACAGATCTGGGGCCGCTACCTCGCCGAACGGGTCCGCGACACGTTGAGACCAAACAGCCGCGCGGCCACGTAGGTCGAGATGTACCACCAGATCTCGCGCAACAAGCGAAACAGCATCGTGGTGATCGCCGGTTTTCTCGCCGTGTGGCTGGTCGCGGGCTTGATCATCGGCTGGCTGGCATACGGGCAAGGCGGCGCCGTGGCGGGCGCGATCGTCCTCGGCCTGCTGGGTGTGGCGGCGGCGCTGTACGCGTACTACTTCGGCTCCGCCACCGTGCTGGCCGCCATGGGAGCGCGGCCGGCCGACCCTCGCGAGTTCCAGCAGCTCCACAACATCGTGCAGGCGCTTGCGATCGGCGATGGCCTCCCTCTGCCCAAGGTCTACGTCATCGACGACCCGAGTCCGAACGCGTTCGCGACGGGACGTGATCCCAACCACGCCGCCGTCACGGTGACAACAGGACTTCTGCAGATGATGAACCGCGAAGAGCTGGAGGGCGTGCTGGCGCACGAGATGAGCCACATCAAGAACTTCGACGTCCGGTTGCTGCTCGTCGTCGCGACGATGATCGGAATGGCGGCGCTGATCGCCAGCGCGTTCTGGAACAGCGTTGGTCGCATGCGCCTGCGAGGCCAGGGAGCGTTGATCGTGCTGGTGATCGGCGTCCTGTTCACGCTCATCGCGTTCGTTGTCGGACCTTTGATGCAGCTGGCGCTCTCGCGCCAGCGTGAGTCGCTTGCGGACGTGAGCGGTGTGGAGCTCACGCGCAACCCGACGGGTCTGATCTCCGCGCTGCAGAAGATCGCAAGCAACGACAAGCCGCCCGAGCGGTTCAACCACGCTGTCGCCGCCATGATGATCGACAACCCCGAAGAGCACCACGGCAGCTTCTTCAGCCGCCTGTTCGACACGCACCCGCCGATCGCAGAGCGCATCGCCGCCCTGCAGAGGATCGCCAGCGTCCAGCAGACCTAGTCCAAGCAAGCGGCAGGAGGCGGTATCGCCTCTCCTTGCGAAGATCCTTCACGTCCGGCGCACCGAGCTCAGGCGCACTCTCCAGGTGGCCGGCTTCGCGATCGTCATCGGCTGGGCGATGTACACGGCGTTCAGCGCCGCCCAGTCGATCTTTCTCACCAAGGCGGGGCCGCACGCGTACCCGCTCTTCTTCATCGTCCTGGCCCTCGCCGTATGGCCGACAGCCGCGCTGCAAGGCGCGTTGACCAGGCGATTCGGCGTGGGGCGGGCATTTCGAATCACCCTGATCGCCAACGCCGTCATGGCGATCGGCATCTTCACCGCATACACGCTCCGCGAGGACGCCACGGTCGCCTTCACCGCCTATGTCGTCTACTCGGTCGCGTTCGAGCTGGTGATGCTCAACTTCTGGAGCTTCGTCACCCAGCACTTCAACGTCCTGGAAGGAAAGCGCATCTTTCCCGTCATCGCGGCCGGCTCGAGCGTCGGCTACATCCTTTCCGGCTTCACGACCACGATCGTGGCCGTCTTCGCCACGGAGCCGCTGATCTTCGTTTGGGCGCTCGGCTCGATCGCGGCCGCCATCATGTCGGTTGGCCTCGAGCGCACGCTGTTCCGACCCGCTTTCACCGATGAGGCGGACCAGTTTCTCGTCGCTCATGAGGTCGAGCGCAAACGGCACGGGGCGATCGCGGTCCTGAGGCGGGCGTTCGAGCATGTTGCCGGCAGCCGCCTCGTGCTGGCCCTCGTCATGCTGGCCTTCGTCCTCCAGATCGTGAGTCGGGTGGGCGACTATCTCGTCGCGGTCCTCTTTGTCGCAGCCACGCATAACAACCTGCAGGAGCTGACCATCCTGATCGGCAACGCGTGGCTGGTCAGCTACGTGGTGCAGCTGGTCGTGAGTCTTTTTGTGGCGCCATGGGTGCTGAACCGGCTCGGCGTGAAGAACGCGATCATGGCGTTGCCGATCTTCACGCTCATCGGCTTCACCGCCGTGGCCGTCAATCCGGTCCTTGGTACTGCCCTGTTTCTGTTCATCGTCCGAAATGGGCTCCAGACGGGTCTGGACGACCCGGCGCAAAACGTGCTCGGCGGCGCGCTGCCCGCGCAGGTCGTGCCCCGGCTGCTCTATCTGCTCGACAACGCGGTGCTGCCGGGCGCCGCGGTCGCGACCGGCGCCGGTCTGCTGTTGCTCCAGGCGGCCGTCACGACGAGCGTCGAGGTTCTCGCCGCGGCCGGTATTGCGCTTGCAGTCCTCTTGATCGTCGCGGCCTGGTGGGTGAGGAGCCTGTACGTCGACGCAATCTACTCAAGGCTTCGCACGCACGCGCTGAGCCTCGCCGACTTTCAGCAGGCCGTCGGGCGCCCGACCCCGGACCAGGTCATCGAGCTGCAGGGCTTCATCCGCGGCACGGACGCGAAGACCCGGGAGTTTGCCGTTGCGGCTCTTGCCAAGTCGTCGCCCGAAGCCTTTGCCTCCATGGCGCCGGAGCTGCTCGCATCGCCAGACGTGACGGTGAGGCGACTCGTGCTCCAGATGGCGCCTCCCGAATCCATCACGGCGGATCAGCTCCTGGCGGCGGCACATGACGACGATGGCTGGGTCCGGGCCGCGGCGGCAATCGCCGGCGTGATGCGGAAGGATCGTGGGGAGGGTTCCCAGGAGGTCCTTGGCGCGCTCGCCAGCTCGGACGCGCCGCGCGACCGCGCCGCGGCGGCATGGGCGGCCGCCTTCGTGGCGGACGACGGGACCGTGGTCAAGGCCCTTCGGGACGCCGATCCCGGGGTGCGGCTGGAAGGAATCCGGAGCCTGGCCCGAATGAAAGGGCAGGTCGCCGGCGTTGCGGAGGCTCTCCTCGGTTGCATGCGCGATGCGCAGGTCGCGGTGCGGCGAGAGGCACTCCGCCAGGCGGTGCGCTGGGCGCCGCCGGCCGAGTGGCAGCAGCGGTACGCCGAGACGCTGGCGCTCGGGCTGGCGAGTGGCGACCGCGACGTCCGCAGGCTCGCCGCCGAGGCGATGGCCGCGCAGGCGCCGGAGGCGCTGGCGCTCACCTTGCCGCTGCTCCTCGCCCGTGACGAGACGTCGGCCGCAGCGGTGGAGGCGCTGGTGCGGAGCGGCCGGCCCGACCTTTTCCAGCACGCGCGTGGCCACCTGGAGACAGTTTTGGCGAGCGGAGTCCAGCTGGCCAGGTTATCCTCGCGCGTCAGGGGCGCGATGCGTCACGTCGACGGCAATACGGCCGCGGCCTACGCCCTCCTCCGCATCGGCCTCGACGATTACGTCAGCAGCGCCGCCGCGTCTGGTCTCGCGGCCATGCGCGCGCTGCATGGCAAGAGAGGCTTCGCGACTGTGGAGCGCGGACTCGCGTCCGAGCAACCGCCGACGAGGATGGAGGCGCTGGAAACGTTGTTAAACTTCGGCCCGGGTTGGCTCGCCGGACCGCTGGCACGGCTGCTCGAACCGGAGTCTTTCGATCCCGTCGTGGCACATCCCCTGTCGCAGGCCGAGCTCGAATCTCTCACGCAGCACTCCGACAAGTGGGTCCGCGAAACGGCGGAAGCTGCGGCGCACGGACTCAGTGAACATATGAAGGAGCTCATCGCGCTGAAGCGGGTGCCCCTGTTCAGCACGCTGACCCTGGAGCAGCTGGCGAGCATCGACCGCCTCATGGTCACCCGGCACTACGCAAAAGGCGAATCGGTGTTTCGTAGGGGAGATGTCGGCGCGGAGCTCTATGTTGTGGTCGACGGCGAGATACGCGTCCACCTCGACCATGACGGCCGTGAGGTCACGCTGGCGAAGCACGGTGGCGGAACGGTGTTGGGCGAGATGTCGGTCTTTGACGACGAGCCGAGATCGGCGAGCGCGCAGGCGACCAGCGACACGACGGTCCGCGTGCTGCGGCGCGACCGCCTGCACGCGATCGTGCACGAGCATCCGGAGGTGCTGCTGGAGTTCGTCAGGAACCTGAGCCAGCGCCTGCGGGCGATGGACGAGAAGGTAGCGGAGTCGGAGGAATCCCTCCCGGCTACGCCGTAGGTTCGGTTTCCGCGCGGACCTCGATCTTCTTGCGTGCTTCCTCGAGGCGCTGGACGCAGATCCGAAAATATGTCTGCGCGTCTTCCGCAGCCTTGACTGCCTCGTCCAGGGTCAGCTTGTCCGACTCCATTCGCTTCAAGGTCTCCTCGAGCTTGTCCATCGCCTGCTCGTACGTCAGCTCGTCGGTTATGGCGAGACCTCCTCGACGCGACCTGCGAGCTTTCCAGAACCCAGCTGGATCGTGACCTTCTGCTGCACCGCAGCCTCCGCAGCAGAGCGCAGGATGGCGCCGCTCGCGGCGTCGCGGGTGATGCTGTAGCCGCGGGTGAGCACTGACTCGGGGCTCAGCGCGACGAGCCGCTGATGCTGGCTCTCGAGCTTTCGACCCTGCTCCGCGAAGCGGTTCGCCAGCGCTCGCTCGATTCGCTCCCGGCCCCGGGTGGCGTTCAGCCTGGACTGGCTCATCTGCAGCCTCATGGTCAGAGCGCTATGCAGCCGTCGCTGCTGCTCGCGCAACGCCTGCTCGCGCCTCTCGATCTGATGGACCGGGCTGAGCTTCGCGAGGTCGGTCTGCGCGCGAGCAAGGCGATCGGCGGGTCTCTGGACAAGATTCGCCAGCAGTCTCACCAGGCGCATCCGATAGGTGTTCAAACGGTCGTTTTCCTGGCTGAAGCGCTGCCCGATCTCGCGCTCGATCCGCCGCTCTCGCTCCCGCAACGATGCAAGCAGGTCTGCCTTTTTCGGCACGACACGCGCGCCGGCTTCGGTCGGCGTGCGGCACTCAGCGTCGCCGACGAGGTCGGCCACCGTGCGGTCCGAAGTGTGCCCGAGGGCGGTGACCACCGGCAGCCTGGATTCGAGGACCGCGCGGGCGACCAGCTCTGTATTGAATGCGTACATCTCCTCGAAGCTCCCACCGCCTCGCGCCAGCACGATCACATCGGCGAGCCCTTCCTGGTTGCAGCGTCGGAGGGCGCGCGCGACGCTCATCGGCGCGCCTGCGCCCTGGACCTGAACGGGGTACACAACGATGCCCATGTTCGGATAGCGGTCCCAGATCGTCTCCTGCAGGTCGTTGATCACGGCGCCCGTCGGCGAGGTGAGAAGCGCGACGGTATGAGGCAGAAACGGTAGGCGGCGCTTGCGGTTGACGTCGAACGCGCCTTCGAGCTCGAGGCGACGCTTGAGCTCCTCCAGGCGAGCGCGGAGCTTGCCCACATCGTCGAACTCGACCTGGTCGACGATGAAGCTGAGCCGTCCGGTCTTGCCGAAGAAATCGACCCTGCCGCGGAAGATGAACACCTGGCCGTCCTCGGGGAGCGTCGTGACGCGCCGCGAGTCGTCCGCGAACAGCACCGCATCGAGCCGGCTGAGCCCATCCTGGATGGAGAAGTTGTAGTGCCCGGCAGTGCCGCGCTTCATGCCGCTGACCTCGCCCTTGACGAGGAGGGCGGTCAGGGGACGCAGCTCGCGTCGGATCTCGTTGGCGAGCTCGGTGACCGTGAAGGGCCGCTGAGCTTCCTCGGGTCGGAGCACGTTGGTTAGGTTACTCAGCCCCCGATCTGCGACATCGATTTCGCCGGCTTGATGAAGCCGGGCTTGTTGATCATGTGACCTTCCTCTTTGCGCCAGATCGCCGTTTCGATCACGCCGCCGATGTGGTCATCTGACACCCCTGACCGCATCAGGTCGCGGAGCGGGGTTTCGGACAACGAGAAGAGGCAGGTGCGCAGGCCGCCTTCCGCGGTCAGCCGGACCCGGTTGCACGTCGTGCAGAAGGCCTGGCTGACCGAAGAGATGAAGCCGACCCCACCCTGCATTCCATCGGCGAACTTGAAGCGCGTCGCGGGGCCGGGCCGCGTGTCGATCACCGGCTCGAGCGGGAACAGGTCTTCGATCTGCTCCTGGATGCGCCGGCTGGGCACGACCTGCTCGTTCGTCCAGATGTTGTCGCCATCGAGCGGCATGAACTCGATGAAGCGGACCTCATACCCTTCGGCTCGCGCCAGGCGGGCGAAGTCGACGACCTCATCGTCGTTATGGCCCTTCATGACCACCATATTCAGCTTGATCGGCCACAAGCCGGCTTCCCGCGACGCCGTGATGCCGTCCATGACGCGTTCGAACGCTTCGCTGCGCGCCATGTCCTTGAACGTGTCCATACGCAGCGTGTCCAGCGAGATGTTGATGCGCTTGAGCCCGGCGTCTTTCAGTGCCTGCGCCTTCTGCCGCAGCAGAACGCCATTCGTCGTCATCGTGATGTCGAGGGTGGGGTCGATCGAGTTGATCATGGCGATGAGCTCTTCGAGCTTGACCCGCACCAGCGGCTCCCCACCTGTGATCCGGATCGTGCGCACGCCGTAGCGCGCGACGAAGATCCGGGCAAGCCTGACTATCTCCTCGAATCTGAGGATGTCGTCTCGCTTGAGCCACTTCAAGCCCTCCGCGGGCATGCAGTAGATGCAGCGGAAGTTGCACCTGTCGGTGACCGAGATCCTCAGATCGTCGGCGACGCGGCCGTATGAATCCATAAGCCTGCGATTCGGCATTTAGCCGATGATAGCCGCGATGGGGTACGAGCACATCCTGGTCGAGATCGAGCCCCCGATCGCGACCGTGACGCTCAACCGGCCCAAGGTTCTAAACGCCCTGAGCCCCGCCGTGATCGGCGAGGTGAGCGCCGCGCTTTCCGAGCTCGAAGCCGACGGCAACGTGCACGCGGCCGTGCTCACCGGAGGCCCCAAGGTATTCGCTGCGGGCGCCGATATCCAGGACATGGCGGACCAGGGTGCCGTCGACCAGCTGCTCCGCGATCAGACCGGGCGCTGGGCGCCTCTCGCCGGCTTCAAAAAGCCCCTGATCGCCGCCGTCAACGGCTACGCGCTGGGCGGCGGCTGCGAGGTCGCACTGATGTGTGACCTGATCGTCGCCGGCGACACCGCGCGGTTTGGCCAGCCGGAGGTCAACCTCGGGATCATCCCGGGCGCCGGAGGAACCCAGCGCTGGCCGCGTACCGCGGGCAAGTACGTCGCCATGGAGGTCATGCTCACCGGCGCACCGGTGACCGCCCTCCGCGCCTACGAGCTGGGCATCGTAAACAAGGTCGTGCCTTGGGAGATGACGATCGCCGTGGCCAAGCGAATCGCGCGGGACCTGGCGGCGAAACCTCCGCTTGCGGTCCGGCTGGCCAAGGAGGCTGTCCTCAAGGCGTTCGACGCGCCGCTGTCCGACGGTCTCGCCGCCGAGCGCAAGAGCTTCTACTTCTTGTTTGCGACAGAGGACCAGAAGGAAGGCATGCACGCGTTTCTCGAAAAGCGGAAGGGCGTGTTCAAAGGAAGGTGACAGACGTGGCGACTCAAGTTGAGCAGCACATAAAGGTCGATACGGAAGGCGGGGTTGGTTGGATCCGCTTCAACCGGCCGGACAAGATGAACGCGATCGGCGCCGTCACGCGCACGCAGCTGGGGGAGGCGATCAAACAAGCCGAGCGCGACGATGCGATACGCGTGGTCGTCCTGACCGGGTCGGGCCGTGCATTCTGCTCTGGCGCCGACGTAACGGAGATGGCCGAAGGCGCAGGCATGCGCACGCCGGAGGACGTCGGCAACGTCCTTCGCAACGAGTACATGCCCATGCTAACCCGCCTCCGCACCATGCCCAAGCCGGTGATCGCGGCCATGAACGGTCCCGCCGTAGGCATCGGCGCGAGCTATGCGCTCGCCTGCGACATCAGGATCGCGACCCCTGAGGCGTACCTCCTCGAAGCCTTCATCAACATCGGGCTCGCGCCCGATGGCGGAGTCAGCTGGCTGCTGCCCCGACTTGCGGGGACTGGCGTTGCGTACTGGATGTTGTTCGCCGGGCGTCCTTTGCCGGCGGCCGACGCTGAGCGGTTGGGCGTGATCAACCGAATGGTGCCCGCCGAGCAGCTGGATGAGGTGGTGCGCGAGCTGGCCACGCACCTGGCGAGTCAGCCGCGCGGGGCTATCGCGGCAGCAAAGCGCGCGGTCAACCACGCCCTCGACTCGACATTTGAGCAGGCGCTCGAGTTCGAGTCCTACTTGCAAGAAGCGCAGGCGGCAAGCCCCGAGTTCGCGGAAGGCGTTGCCAACTTCCTCGCGAGGCGCGCTTCCAAAAAGTAAATAGATGCCAGAGGCCGTAATCGTCGCGACGGCGCGCACGCCGATGGGCCGCTATGGCGGACAGCTCAAGGACGTCCGGCCGGACGACCTGGCGGCGATCGTCCTCAGGGAGGCTTGCGAACGCGCGCACGTCAAACCCGAGGAGGTCGAGGACGTCATCCTCGGCTGCGCCAACCAGGCCGGCGAGGACAACCGCAACGTCGCGCGCATGGCACTCCTGCTTGCGGGCTTTCCCGTCGAGGTGCCGGGCCAGACGGTCAACCGGCTGTGTGGATCTGGGATGCAGGCGACCATCGCCGCTGCCCGTGAGATCCAGTCGGGCGGCGCCGACATCATGGTCGCGGGGGGCGTGGAAAGCATGACCCGCTCGCCATGGGTGCTGCCCAAGCCTTCGGCAGCTTTCGCACGCGGACCACAGACTGTCTACGACACCGCGCTCGGCTGGCGCCTCGTCAATCCCAAGATGGCGGCGATGTACGGCACGCTGCAGATGGGCGAGACCGCCGAGCGAGTCGCCCAGAAATACGAGGTGTCCCGCGAGGACCAGGACGCTTTCGCGCTGCGCAGCCATCAGCGCGCGATCGCGGCGCAGAAGTCAGGACGTCTGGCTGAAGAAATCGTGCACATGGACGCAATCACGGACGACGAGGGACCGCGGCCCGACACGTCGCTGGAAGCGCTCGCCAGGCTCAAGCCCGCGTTTGGGGAAAACGGATCGGTCACCGCGGGTAACGCATCGCCGCTGAACGACGGCGCCACAGCGCTGGTCTTGATGTCGGACGCGAAGGCCAAGGAGCGAGGCCTGAAGCCGCTGGCGCGGCTCGTGGCCGCGGCGCCGGCGGGAGTGCATCCCGACTACATGGGAATTGGACCGGTGCCCTCGTCGCTCAAAGCGCTCGAGAAGGCCGGCCTGCAGCCCTCCGACATGCAACTCGTGGAGTTGAACGAGGCGTTCGCCTCGCAGTCGCTCGCATGCATTCGCCTGCTCGGCCTGGACGAGGACAGGGTCAACGTCAACGGCGGGGCGATCGCGCTCGGCCATCCCCTCGGCAGCAGCGGCGCGCGATTGGTCAGCACGCTCGTGCGCGAGATGGATCACCGCGACGCCGAGTACGGCCTGGCCACGATGTGCATCGGGGTGGGCCAGGGCATCGCGTCGATCTGGCAGAAGATCTGAGCGAGCGCGACCCTCAGGCGGTGCGGTCGATGTTCGACCGGATCGCTCGTCGTTACGACCTGGTCAACACCGTGCTGTCCGGGGGAACCGATGCCGGCTGGCGGCGCCGGGCAGCTCGCGAGACCGGAATCGGTGCGGGTGGATCGGCCCTCGACGTGGCGTGTGGCTCGGGCAAGCTGACAGCCGAGCTGGCCCGGATCGCCGGACCGACCGGCCACATCGTGGGTCTGGACTTCAGCCCCCAGATGCTCGAGGTCGCGCGCCACGATCATCCGGACATCGAGTTCGAGGAGGGCGACGCGCTGAAGCTTCCGTTCGACGACGCGATCTTCGACGCGTCGACAATCGCTTTCGGCCTGCGTAATCTCGCCGACCCGATCCTCGGTTTGCGCGAGATGCTTCGCGTGCTCAAGCCCGGCGGTCGCGCGGTCGTGCTCGAATTCGTGCGCCCGCCGCGGGGATTCGTGGGCGGCGCTTACCGCCTCTATCTGCGAACCCTGCTGCCGGCGATCGGCGGCTTGTTGTCGGGTGAGCCGTCCGCGTATCGATATCTGAGCGCCACGGTCGATTCGTACAGGACGCCTGAGGAGCTGACCGCGATGGCGGCTGGAGCAGGATGGTCCGGCGTCCGCTTCCAGAGCCTCGCGATGGGGACGGTTGGGATTCTCTCCGGGCGGCCTGCTTAAGAGTTTCGGTCCACCGCTGAGCGCGCGAGGCCCACGAGGACCGGCTGCAATCCGTCCAGCTCAACTGCCTCCAGCTCGCGCACGGCCGCATCGACAAGACCTTGCGCCTCCTGGCGTACACGAGGCAGCGCCTCGCTCGATATCACCAGCTCCGCGACGCGGCCGACTTCTGCATCGCCGAGCGAGCCGGCAAGCAGGCGCCGCACCTCGGGACCCACGACGCGATCTTCCGCGGCATAGATGAGGGGAAGCGAGAGCACGCGCTGGCGTATGTCGAGGCCGACCGGCTTCCCGGAGCTCGGGCTGAAGTCGACCATATCGTCCGCCATCTGGAAGGCAGTGCCCAGCAGCTCGCCAAACCGCCGTAGCGCTTCCACCACCTGGGGCGTCGCGCCGGAAAGCAGCGCGCCCGATTCGCACGCGGCGGCGAAAAGCGAAGCCGTCTTGCCGCGGATCACCTGCATATATGAATCGCGGTCGCCCGGATATGAGCCCCGCATCGCGACGTCGTCGATCTGGGAGGCGCAAACGGCCTCCAGCGCTTCGGCGAGTGCAGAGGTGACGCCTGGATTGCCTATCTGCGCGATGAGACGCGTGGCCTTCGCGAAGTAGTAATCGCCGACCGCGATCGCGCGCTCGGGTCCCTCGGCCGCGGCCACTGTCGGCCGGCCTCTCCGATGCGTGCTTTCGTCGACGTAGTCGTCGTGGATGAGCGTGGCGTTGTGCAGCAGCTCGACGGCGGCCGCCAGCTCGGCGGCGCGCAGCGCATCGTTGTGGGGTCCGATGCCCGCGGTGAGCTGAACCAACCTCGGCCTGAGCCGCTTGCCGCCGGCCTCGACCAGGCGCCGCATCGGGGACGCAACCGGCTCGGGATCAACCATCAACTGCCGGGCCAGCTCCAGCTCGACGAGCGCCTGGAGCGACTCCTTCTCGATTCCTCGCGCGAACTCTCCGTCGAGCTGCAGCGCGAGCTGCCTCTGACGGGGGCCGTCGAGCTCGACCGCGAACAGGGACTGCCAGCGACCAAGGACGAGCTCGCCGTCCTCGACCATCAGAGTCGCGAACGCGCTGAGCAGCAGCTGGCGGCAGTGAGCGTGGCCGTTCGCCGGTTCGTCCATCGGGACGTCGAAACGCCGCGCGAAATCATCGTGCTCATAGGCCGCACCGGCTGGCGCGATCCGATCCAGCAGGCCCTCGAAATCGCGCAGCAGCAAGGGTTCGTTCTCGTTGACCGCCAGGCCGAGGGTGGTATGCAGCGACTGGAGGTGGACGCGCCCATTGCGCAGTCCTGCGCGGCGCACTTCTTCGCGGACTCGGTCGGTGATGTCAACGAACTGGGTGGCGTGTGCCGTCGCGAACTCGAGGCGCTGGCTCACAGCGTTGCGGTCAGTGACTTTCGAAGCAGTTGCCGGAGCGCCGGGGGGGCTTGCTCGGCCGCGGCCGCGGCGGACGTCGCTTCGATGGCCCGAGCGAACGCAACCTGCACCGGCAGCGGCGCGTTGTCCGCGAGGAGGCGCGAGCCGCGGGCCAGGCAGAGATCGCCCATCAAGAGCGTGGTCGGTGGGGCGGCTCGGCCGCCGACGCCCTGCAGCCGGACCCCCGACTCGATGAGGGCGGCCGCAAGCGCGAGCTTCGCTCGGAGCTCGGGGTCGAAGTGATCAACCGCGTCCAGGTACGACCGATACGTTTCCGAAAGGCCGTCCGACCAGAGGCCTTCGAGACGGTCGAGCTCGCGGTCCAGCAGATGGACGCTCATTCGACGGTCTCGATGACGCTGCCTGCAAGCTGCCTGAAGGCGGACAGCGCGCGCAGGCAGGACTCGTCGTCGCGGGTGACGACGTAGTACAGCCCGAAGCCAAGCACGGTGTTGAGCACCAGCGGGACGAGGACATCGCGAGGCACGGTGAGGCGAATCCGGCCGTCTTCCTCGAGCCGGTCGAGCTGCTCCTGGATCACCTCGCGGTAGCGGGTGAACAATTCCGGCAGATAGGCACGCAACCGCTCCGTGCGGGGCGCCTGGACCAGGAGATCGAACGCCGCGAGCTGGACGTCACCGAGTCGGCGGAGAGAATCCCAAAGCGATTCGACGCCGATCTCCAGGACCTCGAGCGGATCGGTGAGCTGGTTCAAGGTCAGGCGAAGCTCCTCGACCGATTTGGCGGTGAGGTAGCGCCACGCTTCGACCAGGAGCTCGGACTTGGTGGGAAACCAGTACTGGAGGTTGCCGATCGCCACGCCGGCCTTGGAGGCGATTGACCTCACGCTCGTTCCGGAGTAGCCGTTTTCGAGGAGTGAGTCGGCCGCCGCGTGGATGATCAACTCTCGCGTGCTCTCGGTGGCGGTCGCCCCGGTCATACGTATGTACCAGCATACGCAGGCTCAGTTGGCCGGTGGGGTGGAGGCCCTCCCCAACCAGGCATTCAGCGTGTCCACCATTGCCTCACGAGAGGGGCCGAACAATGGGATGTGCCTGGCCTGCGCGGCCGACATGGCGACCCACCACTCCCAGGCGGAAGACGGCATCGGCGGGCGGTTCCGGGGCAGCCAGATCACGCCGAACGGGGGAAGGTCGGGCATGAACTCTCGGACCTCGTTCCAGGGCACGAACCGGCCCTTCGACAAAGGCCGGTAACGAAATCCCTCACGCGAAAGGATCAAGCGCATGCGCGCAGCCATGACCAGCGCGAGAAACCCGACCAGACTGCCGGCCGCCACCACCAACCAGGCGCCCTGCGTACGCATTGATGTCAGCCAGATGGTCGCGACCATGAGAAATGACATCGCGCTCGAGAACACGAGAACCACGACCACCGACCAGTTGGGCCGCAGCTCGAGCCGCTCGTCCGCCATCGCCGCGTGCATGGTAGTGGGTGCGACATCCCCCTTCGACTAATCTCAACCTGTCCATGAGATCGATCGCCGAGGTCTTTCCCAATCGTCTATGCGGCGTGCTGCGCACCGAAGACGCGGACGCCGGCTTCCAGGCGTGCCTGACTGCCATGGAGGCGGGCGTGCACACGATCGAAATCACCAAGACGGTCCCTTCGTGCTTCGACATGATCAAGGGCCTGATCGCGACGACCATGGGTCGCTATCCGGTCGGGGTGGGCACGGTCTGGGACCCAGGCGCGGTCAAAGAGGCCAAGCAGGCCGGCGCGTCGTTTGTCGTGACGCCTGTCGTTCTGCCCGAGGTCGCCGACGCCTGCCGACAGGAGGACATCCTCTGCGTGCTGGGCGCGTTGACCCCGACCGAGATCTACCAGGCCCGACTGGCGGGCGCGGCCCTCGTCAAGGTCTTCCCGATCACTCCGGTGGGAGGCCCGCGCTACATCCAGTCGCTGAACGGGCCGCTGAGAGGGGTGCCCTTCTGGGTCTCGGGCGGGGTGCCGATCGAAGACGTCGGCGCTTACTTGCGCCTGGGGGTGAAGGCGGTCGGGCTGACCAATGCGCTGTTCCCGCCCGAGGCGCTCGCGAGGAGGGACATGGATCAGATCTCGCAGAACGCCGAGCGCGCGGCCAGGGCGGCGGCCGAGGCTATAGGGGACTAGGTTTCGGGGCCTCCGGCGGGCTTCGCGACCTCCCCATACATGGGGAGGAGTTTCAGTTTTTAGAAGCTCAGCACCCTACGTGGTAGTTGCACATTGTCGCGGTGATGTTCGAGTAAAGGTTCAGCAGCTGACCGCCCGTCGCGATGAGCGCGATGAGCACGATCAGCGCGACCAGAGCAAGGATGAGCGCGTACTCAACCATTCCCTGGCCCTTCTGGATGTATCGAAAATGAATCAACAGACTTACCGACCTGAAAGCTTAACCGTCGAGCCCCGGCTGCTGGTCGCTTACTCGCTCGAGAGCTTGCTCCACGACCACCCGCACCATCCTCTTGCGCCAGAAGTGGCTGAGATCGGCGTTGTCCAGCGGTTTGGCCGGCTTCGAAGCGATCTCCGCCGCTTCGCGAATCGTGTCTGCTTGCAGGCGTTTTCCTTTCAGGAATTCTTCAGCCGCCTTAGCCTCGAGCGGGTGGGACGCGACCGCGGACAGGACGATCCGGCAGGCCTCGACCATGTCACCTTCGAGCTCGACAGCGACCGCAGCGCCCGCGATGGGAAAGTCGATCGAGCCGCGGCGCCGCAACTTGACGTACGCGCTCCGTGTCCGTGGCGACCTGCGCAGGCGCAAACCGGTCACCACCTCATCGGGGCGCTTGGCCATGTACAGAATTCCATCGTCGCGATACAGCGCGGCAACGGGGAGCTCTCGCTCGCTGTCGGCCCCAACAAGTGTGACGATGCCGTCGAGCGCGATCGCCATCGGCGCGGTGTCAGAGGACGAGACCGCCCAGCAGCGCGGGCTGCTCGGCGCGACCAGACAGATGTCGCCGTCCTTCTTGATGCAGAACCCGGCGGCCTTCCGCCATTCGTAGGTCATGTCGTAGTAGTTGCAGCGTGTATCGACGCAGAGATTCCCCCCGATGGTGCCCGCGTTGCGCAGTGGAGGAGAGGAGACGAGGCCGGCCGCTTCCGCGTAGCCGTTGAATCGTGCATTTAGATTCTTGTCGTGGGATGCCTCGGCGAGCGTCACGCCCGCATCGATGGTGCACGCATCTGATTGGCCGTGTAGCGCGTGTGACAGGAAGTCGAGACCGATGACCGTGTCGATCTCGAACTGCCTGCGCTTCAACTTCGGGAAGAGGTCGGTGCCGCCCGCGACGAACATCGCGCGAGGGCCGAGGTCGGCAGCCATGCGCGCGGCCTCGCGCGCCGTCTTCGGCCGGAGGTAGCTAAATCGCGGCAGTCGCAGCACGCGATTCTCCATTCGGCGGATCGACCTTGATGACCGGCGGGTAGGGGATCGGTGGGAAGAGGGGAGGCCCGTAGCGCGCCGGCTCGCCTTTTTCTTTGCGGCGCAGCGCCTCGAGCACCTTCTCCGGCGTGACAGGGATCTCGTCGATCCACACGCCAAGCGCGTCGAACACCGCCGAGCAAAGCGCCGGTGGCACTGGCAGCAGCGGGCCCTGCCCGGCCTCCTTGGCCCCGTACGGGCCTTCGGGGTCGATGGTCTCGACGATGAAGGTCTCGATTTCCGGCACATCGAGAAACGTCGGCGACTTGTACTCGAGCATCGACGGCCATTTATGAAGTCCCTTGCGAAACGTCTGCTCCTCCATGAGCGCCTCGCCGAGGCCCATGTACACGCTTCCCTCGACCTGGCCCTCCACGAGCAGCGGATTGATCGCGCGCCCGACGTCGTGCGCGATCCAGACCTTGTTCACGTGGATCAATCCCGTGCGTGGGTCGGCATCGAGATCGACGACGCATGCCGAATAGCTGTATGCAGGGCTGGGGCCGACCCCAGAGCCCTTGTAAGGTCCGGCGATCTTGGGCGGCGTGTAGCTTCCGGCGCTCGCCAAGGTGCCGAAGCGTGCTTCCGCCAGCACGCTGGCCTGCTCGAAGGTGACGTCATCGATGCCGCGGCCGCTTGCTTGAACCGCTTCGACGAGCATGGCGCGCATCTTCCGTGCCGCTTCGAGCGCGGCGTTGCCTGCCATGAAGGTGACACGGGATGAATACGAGCCGAGGTCGATTGGAGTCGTGTCGGTATCGGCCGTGACCAACCTGATGTCAGCCGGCTGCAGACCGAGCTCCTCGGCGATGATCGTCGCCAGCACCGAGTCAGAGCCCTGGCCGATGTCCATCGCGCCGCAATATGCGGTGACGCCTCCGCGGTCGACTTTGATCTGGACCTCGGAGTGGGGCATATCGTTCCAGTAGATCGCGGTGCCGGCGCCGGACAGATAGCTGGAGATCGCGAAACCCATACCGCGTCCCACATGCGACTTGCGGTCATGGAATCGCGATGCCTTGATGACGCGCTCGGTGCACTCGTCGAGACCGCAGGACGTGACGCGCAGCCAGTTGACGGTGCGTGTGTTGGGCTTGACGAAGTTGCGCTGCTTCAGCTCGACCGGATCCAGACCGATGTCGTGGGCGATCTTCTCCAGGTGCAGCTCGAGTGCGAACCGCGGCTGCGGAGTTCCGTGGCCGCGTTTGGGACCGCAGGGCGGCTTGTTGGTGAAGACGCGACATCCCTCGAACCGGTACGCGGGGAGGTCATAGGTGACTGGCTGCAGCGCCCCCGTGTAGAAGGTGGAGGCGACTCCGTACGACCCGTATGCGCCGCCGTCGAGCGCGCTGCGGAAATGCATGGCCGTGATCCGGCCGTCGTGCGTCACGCCGGTGCGGATCCACATCAGCACGGGGTGGCGGCCGCGGTGCGCGTAAAAGACCTCTTCGCGTGTGAGGGTGCACTTGACCGGGCGGCCCGTCATCATCGCGAGCTTGCAAACGATGATCTCGTGCGCGAAGGGGTCGGTCTTGCCGCCGAAGCCCCCGCCATGCGCGGCGCCGATGACGCGTATGCGATGCATAGGGAGCTCGAGCACTTTGCTGAGCGCGCGATGCACGTAGTGCACGACCTGCGTCGACGACCACAGAGTGACCTTGCCGTCGACGTAGGTCGCGATCGCGCTGTGCTGCTCCATCGGCAGGTGCGTGTTGCCCTGGAAGAAGAAGACATCCTCGCGAATGACTTCCGCACGACCGAATCCAGCATCGACGTCACCGAACTCGAGAGCCACGAACTTGTGAACGTTGTTCGGCCCGCCGTAGTCCTGGATGGGCTCGTCCTTGGGCTTCTGGAGCGCGGCATCGATCGTCATCACGGGCTCGAGGACCTCGTACTCGACCGCGATCGCGTCGCACGCCGCCGCCGCGATCTCCTCTTCGAGGGCCGCGACCGCCGCGATGGGGTCGCCGACGTAGCGCACTTTCTCGTGCTCGAGGGCGCGCTCGTCCTGGGTCACAGGCAGGATCCCGAACTTGATCGGCAGGTCGGCGCCCGTGATCACCGCCACCACACCTGGAATGCGCCTCGCCCCCGAGGTGTCGATGGAGAGGATGCGCGCGTGCGGATGCGGGCTGCGCAGGATCTTGCAGTGCAGGGTGCGCGGAAGCACTATGTCGTCGGCGTAGAGGGCGCGACCCGTGACCTTCGTCGCAGCGTCGACCTTCGGTAGGGGCCTGCCTACCAGTTTCATTGCGACCGGCCGGCCGCGAGCTCGACCGCCTCCAGGATTTTGGTGTAGCCAGTGCACCGGCACAGGTTGCCCGCCAACGCCTCGCGGATCTCCTGGCGCGTCGGGCGCGGATTTTCCGCGAGCAGCGATCTTGCGGACAGCAGGATGCCGGGCGTGCAGTAGCCGCACTGCGCCGCGCCCAACTCCGCGAAGGCGACCTGGAGGGGATGAAGATCGGACCCGGCCGCCATGCCTTCGATCGTCGTGATCGCCCGGCCTTCGAGCTGGACCGGCAGGAGGAGGCAGCTCAGCGCCGGCTTGCCGTCGATCAGCACCGTGCACGTGCCGCACTCGCCGAGCTCGCAGCCGTGCTTCGTGCCGGTGAGCTGCATGTCCTCGCGCAGAACCTCGAGCAGCGTCTTGTGCGAAGGCACCAGCATCTGCCGCGATTCGCCATTGACGTCGAGCGTCAGCACCAGTCGCTCGACTGCACGCATGGCCTCGCGATGCAGTTGGTTCACGTCGATGTTTGACAGTGTAAAGACCGCCTCTGGATTCCAAGGTCATTGAACATCACACTGTCCGGCACATCTCTGTGATCGTCTTGGCGCAAGCCCACAGGTCGGGCGCCACGGCGTTCGCCCGGCTCGCCAACGGTTTGGGGTCGTCGGGATAAACGAGGATCGTCGACATCCCGAGCGCTAGCGCGGGCGCGATGTCGTTGTCCTCGCGATTTCCGATCACGACGCAGCGCTCAGGCGGTACTTCTGCCCATCGCATCGCCATCTCGAACACGGCGGGGTGCGGCTTGAGATGTCCGGCGTCGACGGACGTGATGATGCAGTCGATGTGCTCCGCCATACCGAGGAGCCGGAAGTCCTCCCAGTAGCTTTTCGCGTCACGCCAGTACGTGTTGCTGGCGATCACGTTGCGCATGCCGAGATTGTGGATCTCAGCCAGCAGCTCGCCCGCGCCCGGCAGGGGCCTCATCTGGTCGGAGATTGGGATCGACATTGCGCTGCGTAAGCGCCGGATCATGTCCTCGTCGGCCGGCAGTCCCTGACGGCTGAGGCACCCGGTGATGAGCATTTCCGCCGGCGAGTTGACCGAGGCGAGGTTTTCCGTCGAGATGGTGCGAGCCTCGTCGCCCGGCCGGCTACTTTCAATCAGATCATCCGCCAGCGCCTCGACCGTCGCCGGCTCGATCCCGGGCATCGCCGCGCGGATCCGGAGGCGACGGCCGACGGCGTCCGCCTTTCGGATCGGCCACGAGTTCGGCCACAGCGTGCCGCCGACGTCGATGAGCGCCACCTCCAGGGCTCTCTGCACCGCGCTCTATCATCGCCTCCATGCTTCGTTGGCTGACTTCAGGCGAGTCGCACGGCCCCCAACTCACGGTCGTGATCGAAGGCTTGCCCGCCGGCCTCGAGATCTCGGAGGAGGACCTTCGGAGGGATCTGGCGCGGAGGCAAGGCGGCCACGGCCGGGGCGGGAGGCAGAAGATCGAGACCGACGTCGCGCGCATCGTCAGCGGCGTGCGTGGCGGCTTCACGATCGGCAGCCCCGTCACGCTGGTGCTCGAGAACAAGGACCACGTCAACTGGACGGCCCAGATGACGGCGGCGAAGGAAGGCTTCGACCCTAAGGTCGTGACTCGGCTGCGGCCGGGCCATGCCGACCTCGCCGGGGCGCTGAAGTATGGCCACACCGACATCCGCAACGTGCTCGAACGCTCATCGGCGAGAGAGACCGCGACGCGAGTGGCCGCGGGCGGCGTCGCTCGCAAGCTTCTGGCTCATTTCGGGATCGACGTGATCAGCTTCACGCAGTCGATCGGCACCGTCGACATCGGTTTCGAGGGATGCGACCCCGACATCCTCACCATCGAGGACGTGGAAGCCTCACCCGTGCGCTGCCCCGACCCCGAGGCCTCGAAGCGCATGGTGGCCGAGATCGACGAGGTCGCGGAACTTGGCGACACTCTGGGCGGAACCTTCCGCGTCATCGCGCGAGGTGTTCCGCCAGGCCTGGGCAGCTACGTGCATTGGGACCGCAAGCTCGACGGCAAGCTGGCGCAAGCCGTGATGTCGATCAACGCCATCAAGGGCGTCGAGTTCGGCGCAGGATTCCAGGGCGCGGCTCGGCGCGGCTCTGACTTTCACGACCAGATCGACTACCAGGAAGGGCGTTTCCGACACCTGACCAACCGGGCGGGCGGCATCACCGGTGGCGTCACCAATGGCGAGCCGATCGATCTTCGCGTCGCGATCAAGCCGATTTCCACCATGAAGAAGCCGATGCAGTCGATCGACCTCAAAACCAAGGAAAAAACCGAAGCCCATTACGAGCGGAGCGACGTGTGCGTCGTGCCCGCAGCCGGGGTCATCGGCGAGGCGGTGGTCGCCCTGACGCTGGCCGAAGCGTTTCTGGAGAAGTTCGGCGGCGACTCGATGCCGGAGCTGGAGCGAAACTACCGCTCCTACATCGAGTCGATCGCTCAGTAGGGCGCCGCGCGGACGGGGTTCATCGTCACGAGCCCGCCGGAGCAGATCACCACGTTCGCAAAAGCATCGGGTCCGACCCTGATCACCGCGGCTCCTGTGGAACCTGGCGGTGTGATGCGGAGCTTGTAGACCGTCACGCACGGTTCGGCCGCGTCGTACCACCTCAGAGGTGCGTAGGCGCGGCCGTGCACAGGCAAGGCCACCGCTGCGAATGGAGCTGGGCTCTGCAGGAACAGGTCGTTGCTGCTCTGTTCGATTCGAGCCGGGACCGGCCGGCCTTCGAGGTCCAGCAGCTCGAGCTTCAGGTATCCGAACACCTCGCATTCGCCCCCGGAGATGTTTCGGAGCTCGATGTAGGCCCGCACCGTTCCGGCTGCGACCCCGCCCCCGGCCAGCGCCATCTCGAGCGATGCCGTGTCGCAACTCGACGATGTGGCGGTCTTGGGCGAGACACCGGTCGTGCAGGCCAGCATGAACATGGACGCGAGCAGGAGGGCGCTCACGCGCGTCATGCCAGTACAACGCGCATCTGCGCCGTCCCGTTACCTTGACCGTGGTGGGCGGCAAGGTGGTGACGATGGCGCAAGCCATCCAGCGATTCGTCCCCGACGGCGCCTCGGTGGCCATGGGCACGGCGCTGGAGCCGCTGATCCCTTTCGCGGCAGGCCACGAGCTGATCCGGCAGCGGCGCCGCGAGCTGGAGCTCGTCGGGCCGATCTCCGATGCTCTGTTCGATCAGCTCATCGGCGCGGGCTGCGTGCGGCGGGTCACCGCGGCGTGGGTGGGCAACGTGTCCGAAGGTCTCGGCCACTGCTACCGGCGCGCGTGCGAGCAGGGCATTCCCGCCCCACTCGAGGTGCACGACCATTCGAATTTCTCGGTCTCGCTTGCCCTCTGGGCGGCCGCCTGGCAGGTTCCCAGCCTGCCCACGAGGAGCCTCCTCGGCAGCGACATCCTGCGCACAAATCCGAACCTCGCCACCGCTGACGGCTTGGTTCACGTGCAGGCCGTGCGGCCCGACATCGCGATCGTGCACGTCCAGCGCGCCGACGAGCACGGGCGCGCGCACGCATGGGGGCCGCTCGGGATCACCGAGGAAACGGGACTCGCGGCCGGCGGCGTGATCATCAGCTGCGAGGACCTCGTGGACTCGAGCGTGACGCTCAGTGATCCGAACCGGATCCTCTTTCCGGAGACGAAGGTCGTTGCGGTCGTGCATGAGCCGGGCGGCGCGCACCCGTCCCCGGTCCAGGGCCATTTCAAGCGCGACCACGCCTTCTACCGCGACTACGCCGAGCAGTCGCGATCGGTCGCCGGATTCGAGGCCTGGCTGAGCCGTTGGGTGCTCGATGTGCCCGATCGCGCGTCATACATGAAGAAAATCGACGGCGAGGCGATCCGCATCACGCACCACCAGTTTTCAGCTCCGGCGGATTTTGGCGATAGCTAGCTACACCCCGCAAGAGCTGATGGTCGCGGTCGCCTCGCGCGAGATCCGTGACGGCGACCTGGTCTTCGTTGGAATGCGCCTGCCGATACTGGCGTACGCGGTCGCTCACAACGCGCACGCGCCCAACGCACGGGGCCTGTTCGAGGTCGGGTTGATGCGCGACCAGCCCGCGTCCGAGTTTCTCGGCACGATGGGCGACCCACCGAACGTCACCGGCGCCCTGTGGGCGACGCGGATGTCGAACGCGATGGCTCTCATGGCGCAGGGCCGGGTCGATCTTGGATTCATCGGCGGCGCGGAGGTCGACCGGTTCGGCAACCTCAATACCTCTTATATAGGCGAGCCGAGCCGACCCAAGGTGAAGCTGCCGGGGAGCGGGGGAGGAGCCGACATCGCGATCCTGAGCCGGCGCTGGGTCACCCTTATGAGCCACGAGCGGCGGAGGCTCGTCGAGCGAGTCTCCTTCATCACGTCGCCCGGTTACGGCGACGGCACGCCGGGATGGCGAAAGCGCAACGGCTTGCTGGGAGGAGGACCCGTGGCGATCATCACGACGCTCGGCGTGCTGCGATTTTCAGAAGGTGGCGGCGAGGCGTACCTCGCTTCGGTTCATCCGGGCCACACCGTCGACGAGGTTCGCGCCAACACGGGTTGGGATTTGAAGGTCGCCGACGATGTAAGCGAAACACCAGCACCTACCGATGCGGAGCTCGCGGCGTCTCGACGCTTCGATCCGGAAGGGTTTTGGACCAGCCCCTCCGCCCGCTCCGCGGGCACCTCCCCATGAATGGGGAGGAGGTTCACCGTCGCAAATAGCGTTCCTTCGCGCGCATCGCGACCGTGATCTGTTTCCACTTGCGCCGCTCGTCCAGGCGAAGACGAGCGTCGCTCCGCACCGCGACCGCGCGCAGCTCCCGCTGCAGCTTGCGGTAGCTGTCGAACCGCCCTCGTTCCAGACTGCCGTCCGCCAGCGCGGCGGTGATCGCGCACCCTGGCTCCGTCACATGTGAGCAATCACTGAACCGGCAACGCAGCGCCAGCTCTTCGATGTCGTCGAAGACACCGCCGAGCGCGTCCTCACCTTCCCAGAGCTGTGCCTCTCGCAGGCCCGGCGTGTCGATGATCATGCCGCCGCTCGGAAGCTGGACCAGCTGGCGGTGACTCGTCATGTGACGGCCTTCGCCGGAACGATGGATCTCTCGGGTGGGCATGACATCCTGCCCGAGGATCGCGTTGATGAGCGTGGACTTGCCCGTGCCCGAAGGCCCGAGCAGCACGCCCGTGCGAGCGGGGCGGAGTTGGAGCTGGATCTCATCCAGTCCTTCGCCCGTCACGCTGCTGGTCACGATGACCGGTGCGCCCGCGGCAACGGATTCGAGCTCGACGCGAACCGAATCGGGCGAGTCGCTGAGATCTGCCTTGGTCAGGATGACCGCCGGCACCGCACCGCTCTGCCACCCGATGGCGAGGTACCTCTCGACCCTGCGCACATTGACGTCGGTCGCCGCGGCGACAACGAACGTGATGTCGACGTTGGCCGCCAGCACCTGCTGTCTTGTTTCCGTGCCCGAAGCCCGGCGGGAGAAGACGGCGCGGCGTTCGAGGATGGCGCCGATGACGCCACCGCTGAGCGCGACCCAATCACCGACCGCCGGATCGACCCGGCGCGCGCTGGCGCGTTTTGTCGAGCTTCCGTCATGAATCAAGTAGTCCGCGCCGAAATCGGCGATGACGCGTGCCGGCGTCGCGGTCGGTAGGCCGATCTGTGCGAACTTTTCGTCGAAGTAGGAATCCCAGCCCAGCATGGCGAGCTGGGAGGTGAGTCGAGGCAAGTCGAATCCTCCAGGTGAGAACGGGTGGGCGGTGTCGGTCCGCCCGCGGAGGAGTTCTTAGAAAGAAGCTCCGGAGGCGGCCGACGGCCGGACAACGATCACGACAACTTCAGCCATTCGAACGCCACCTCCTGTCTGGACTTCGGTGGCGCCAGCCTAGCACTACCTGCTCTTGAAGTCCGGCTTGCGCTTTTCGGTGAACGCTTTGATGCCTTCCTCGGCGTCGTCAGACACGAAGACCCGGCCGATCGCTTCGCGTTCGATGGCCAACCCGAGGTCG
>WNGI01000278.1_pt1 | contig 35548 bp, 38 predicted proteins | sample 5400621 | NCBI WGS metagenome assembly WNGI01 (sample SAMN13153374, study PRJNA577476) | soil metagenome | isolation source: 20 cm soil or saprolite under Garry oak tree replicate 1 | place: USA:California | collected 2016-06-15
GCGGTCTGACTGGGGTCGGGGTATGCAGAACGCATGTAACCCTCGAGTTGGCACACAAAGTCCTCAAGCGGGCATTCAAGGAGTTGCTCGAAAACCTCGTGGTGACAAGCAGCCAGCGCCTTTTCAGCCGTTGGCTCCGAGAATTGGAATGCAAGACCGTCGTGGTAATACTTTCCCGTGTTGTAATCACGCGTGGAAGCTAGATAAATCAGCCGACCAAAGTCATTCTTGATTGGCGCCAAGGTGTGGTTTCTGATGTCTTCCTTTGCCGCCTCTACATCCATCCGCGTGAATTTCGTCCGCATGGTGACTCCATTCCAATCAGCGGCGAGCCTGATGGGGAAGCAGGCTTCAAAATTGTCGGCGTGTGCAGGTTTCAAATTCACAATGAGTTCGTTGGAACATGCACGATTCCCTGACACAAAGGCGGCCACAGATTACCTGAGAACTCCGCCTTGAACAAGACTTTGCTCCCAGACTTCCAGACTAGCGTCTCTGTCAGACCGTCAGAGATATTTGAGACTCGCATGCCTCAGTTTGCTAACTGCGTACATTATGATTCCCGAATTCAATTTGAGCGGACGGTATGAGAGTCTGCAGCCAGTAACGAATTTCTTTTCCTGGATTCCATCCCTCTACTCTTGCAGTTACGTAACCGCTCAACTGCGAATTCATACGCTCGAACTGTGCGGCCCAGATCTAAGGCCCGTCTGAAAGAGGTGCCTTGGACGCACCTCTGGTCCTTTTCTTGGACGGATGTCTACAGTACTCGGCACGCCAACGCACACACATTCAGCCGCTATCGCCAGATGCTACATAAATAGTGTCCTGAGTCCAGAATTCGTTACATGTTTTTTCGCTTTTTTCTGGGATCTGAGGTTTAGCTCCGCCGGAGAAGACCTCGAAACCTCGTAGACCCTACAAACAGCGTCGCAGATCCGTGACTCCTGCAGCGATCCCTGATTCTTATAACATTCACATTCGATTCGAAATGCGAGTCAAGCCAGCCATTAGAAGAGATGCTTCTGATCAATGGCGAAATAAATGTGTAGAGACAGGGTAGCTATCCCCTTGCAAATAATAGTGATGGCCTCACCGCTCTGCTCTGAGAAGTAGTTTCGCGACCACGCCGGAGGCTCGTGAGGTTGCTCAAACAAGCAATTAAAGATTTTTTCGCCGCACGATCATCTTCAGATAGAAGCTACCGACTTGCCCGCCGAATAGGGATCCGGGGGAGCACTTTCCGACCCAGCAAGGCTTAGATATGAAATCAGTCTGAGGTGTTCTGATGAATGCTACTTGAATTTCAGCAGACCGCGATTGGTTCTCAACTCCAATGTCAACCTGGAGACCAAAGGGTGGGCGAGAACAAGAGTCGGGTCAGGTGGGCGGTTTTGCCTCACGTCCGCGCAACTATAGATGTGGGCGGTGGTGTGCTCCTCGATATCGAAAAAGGCTTGTGGTACAGCCTGAACCTAGTGGGAGCTAAAACCTGGCTGGCGATTGAATCCGCACGCGGTCAAGCGACCTTTGAAGACATAGTCGATGCCGTGGCACCGCAATTCACTGTCCCGCAGGAGCAACTCGTGCGCGACATCGACGAGTACTTGCGAGACCTAGAAAAAAAGGGATTGATCAAAGCTTCTGGTCGAGTCCAGCCGCCGAAGGCGTCCTGAGGAAGTGATTAGCATGAGTTCTACCGCGCACTCATTGGATGTCGCTGCCGTTGCTCCTGCAACAACACCAATGGTGCAGGGACGGCAAGACCTCTATCGAGATGCAGTCCAAAGGGCGCGTTCAGTTTCTTACTTCGGTTCCTGCGATCTCGCGCACAACTCCCTGCCCTGTGAAAAGAGAGGGCCATGTGCCAACTGGTTTCAACTTTCTCTGCTCTCCCCCCATTGTGCCATTGGGTTCGGAATCAGCAGGTGGGAGAAGCAGCCGAAGGCGGCGGTTCCGTTTGCTTGGCTACCCTCATCAACTGGGATGGGAATTGCTGCTCCCTGTCTTCTGGATTTGGGACTGCCCGAAGATTTGGTTGAGTGAACAGGTCGACATAGAGTTTGGGCGTAGGGAGGGACTTCCATGGTCTACGAACCACCTGCAGTGCAGTATCACGGTGCTCTCAGTGATATTCTCCGCGGTCTATTTCCACGTCTCCGGAAAAGACGACCTGGTATGGACAGGAGGATTGAACTGATATTGCACTCCATCGACAGCCACAAGGGGAGCATCGGTTGGGATCTTGACCATGCTTGCCGAGAAGTGAGGCTGGATATATCCAGCGCCCACGCCGCCCGACTGTTCAAGCGTCATACTGGACTGGGCGTCAGGGAATATGCGAGGAAGAAACGTTTGCTAATGGCGGCTCAGCGGTTGAAGACTACCGATCTCTCAGTAAAGGAGATCGCGGCGGAGTTCGGATACAAAACACCCTTCGACTTCAGTCGAGTATTTAAGAAGGAGTTTCGCTTAAGCCCAACCGCATTTCGGAGAGAACGTGGCGTCTGAGCGGAGATGCCTGGGTTCTCTACTCTGCAAGACAAGCGGCAGGCACGGAGTGGCATTGAGACCATCTTCGCAGGAGCTGCGAACAACCTATTCTGTACGGGTTTTGGCTCCTATCGCAGATTCAGAGTGCCATAGAAGATCAGAGACTTCATGGCCGAGTGCATAGTGACGGTGAACATCTGACTTCCCCGAACTCTGGAGAGATTGCTCGTTAACATGAACGGCCAGGAGGCTCGCATTGATCAGCCCAGTCCAACGAAGCGCGGAAAGAGTGCGCGTCCACGAATTAAAGAGGTACGACCTAAAGGTGACAGTCTCGCGTCAGGAGACTGGCAGCACCCTTGTGCAAATTGCGCTTGGTTCCGAGGTCCGGACTCTTTCCTTAAGTGAGTTCACATGCTTCTGGCTCGACATGGTCGAAATCTCTCGGGAGGGAACCGCAACGCAACTGAGTTTCCTGAGGGACCCGCGGGCCAAAAACAGGAAGAAATCGGCGTAGACGCGACCACTTGCTGACAAGAGGTCACGGACGCACTCCTACTGGGTGATGTGATCTATCGGTTGACCGTAAATTGAGATTGTCCCCATGTTCTCTCTAGTCGGCCCAGATCGGAGCAGTCTGGCTCTATGACAAACCGCCTCACTCCACAACTGCGCTGGTTTCTCACCCAGCTTCGGCCGTTATCGCGGGCTAAATTGACTGAGCGTTCTGTTGGGCACGACCAGCTCATGCAACGGGGCGGGCTTTATGCCCACCAGTACAAAACCGGAACCTTGTCTGAGGGCAATCTATCAGTCCATTCTGGGTCTTTCGAGAGCGTTTCCCCTTCCTGAGGCCCTGAGATCCTCAAAAAAGCAGAAAAGGCTATGTCTTTCGCAGAAAAGGCTGCTTGATCGTTGTTGACTCCGTGCCCTCACAACCGCACCATCGCCGACATGCTGGCGATGGCACCTCAGGTTCGAGTAGAGGAAGGGAAAAAGACGGACTCCTACCGGCTGATCGTATTCAATCGCACGGGAACGGCCGTGCTGCTCGAAGCGCAGGCCTTGGGATTTGACCTGCCGCTGGTCGACATCCCCAAGTTCATTCGATCCGCACAAGTGATCACAACGATCCTTCGAGACCGCTGGCATATACCATCTGTGCTTTTGTTTTCCGGTGTGCTGGAGCCGAACCCAAACACTGTCTATTTCGCCGTCCTCGAGGCTCAGGTCCGGACCTGCGCCTTACCCGAAGGAATGGATTGGTTCCCTGTGCATCATGCCATCTCGCATCTTCTGAAGCACAGGAAGCGCGGTGTCCTCGAATCCAGCTATTTGAGAGCAACCAATAGGATGGGAGGGGATGATCCAGAGTCTTTCAGCAGACTCGGCTGGTTGAGCAATCTTCAAGGTTGGGTGAGAACGGTGATCCGTCCGCTGGGCTTGGAATTGAAAGACTTCCAGCAGCTGAATGGCTGCGAAACTTTCTCGCTCATACGTTTCGATACGACACAACAGCCAATGTGGTTCAAAGCCGTAGGGAAACCGAATGAGCATGAATTCCCGATCACCATGGCACTTGCAGAATTGTTTCCGGAATATGTGCCATCTCTGCTCGCCACTCGACCCGCTTGCCACGGCTGGCTGATGGCGGACGCCGGCGGGCCTCCGCTCCATGAAGTGGAAGACTCCTCAGCCTGGAAACACGCTGCAGCCGCGCTGGCTGGTCTTCAGATTGCATCCATCGGCGCAATTGATGATCTACTCGAAGCAGGCTGTAGAGACTTGCGCAGCGGGAGGCTCCTCGAATTGGTTGATCCGTTCCTCGAAGTCATTGCCGATTTGATGCAGCAGCAAACGAAAGTGCCGCCGGCGATTCTCTCCCGGCAAGAACTTTCCGACCTGGCAGCAACATTAAAGAACGCCCTGTGTTGTTTGGAGTCCCTGGGCATTCCGGACGCGCTGGGCCACAGCGAGTTCAATCTGGGCAATATCCTCGTTGGATCCGAGCGCTGCGTGTTCATCGACTGGGCTGAAGCCCACATCGGTCATCCCTTTCTGACATTCGAATACGTGGTCTCGCATCTGCGGAAAGATTATCCCGCGCTCACTCGATTCGAAGACACCATCCGGTCGTCTTACGTTCAGCGCTGGCAGTCCGTCTCCTTGCCCGAGCACGTTTCCGAGGCGTTCTTGTTCTCGCCGCTGGTGGCCGTATTTGCCTACGCGGTCGCGGGGAACAGTTGGCGGGACCCAGAACGCCTGAAGATTCCTCAAGTGCCCGGCTATCTGCGGAGTCTCACCTGGCGAATGAAACAGGAAGCGGACTCCGTCCCGCGAAGGAGGGTCGAATGCATCAACTAATGATGACGCCGCCCCATTCGACCCTCGAGCGAGTGACGGACGTTTTCCACGGAGTTCGGTCAGCGACGGGATAATGCGCTAGCAAGGAGGTGACGAGATGCAATCTCCCGGCACAACACAACGGCCAAGATGGAGAATCGCAGCATCCGCTCGTTCTTCATCCGACCGGGATGGCTGCGTCCTTCTCGATACTGAAAAGGGCGTGTTCTTCGGCGCCAACTCGCTCGGATCAAGGATTTGGGAATTGATTCGAGAAAATCCTAACGGGGTTACTTCCGAGAGCCTGCTCGACCATGTGGCTAGCGAGGTGGAGGTTCCCCGAGAACAGTTCGCGCGCGATCTGGATGAGTATCTCCAGAATCTGGTAACGCAAGGGCTCCTGACCAAGGTGTCTCTCCAGTCATCGCCGGGGTGAAGCAAAAATTTAGCTGTGCCCTTGCTAACACCCTGCAGAGACGCATCATTGAGGGCACGAAGCCACGGAGATGCTCATTCAGAATCCTCTGAACGTCTTCGTGGCATGTACTTGTTTTGGTCCCAGCTCATTTAGGAGCGTTCTGATGTTCCAGCAATTCGGTTCGTGACGCGGCGTTTGCTAATCGCGGACCAGTTGACCTACTAGACGTGTGAACAGAGCGAAGTGCTGTGGCGTCAAGTCAAACGGAGAACCTCAATGTCCATGCGATACAAGAAACGCAACGCCGAGCGAACCTCTATCCGACCTAAAACCTCTGCCATATCTGTCGTTCGACCCGATTCCAGCGAACCATATTCAGAATCTGCGACTCCGTTGACAAGGATTGAGATCCTAGGGTCCGTGGATTGGCGAGTCAGGAAAATTCTCTTATTCATCGATTCTGAAGACGGCAAGATCGGTCCCGATATGGCTGACATCTGTCGTCAATTGGATCTCGGGATTTCGGCGGACTACGCAACGAAGCTATTCAAAAAGGAGACCGGAATCGGCTTTCGCGAATACGGCGCACGCAAGCGGCTAATGAAGGCAGCAAGTCAGCTTGCCGACACCAATCTCTCTATCAAGGTCATTGCTACGGATTTGGGATATAACATTCCTCAGGCATTCAGCCGCCGATTCAAATTCCAATACCAACTCAGGCCAACCGAGTACCGAAGGCAACAACACCTCTAGCACAAAGAGCGTGAACTTCGATGGCGGCGCGGAGATAACCCGCCCAGCAAGAGGAATTAGAGGATGAGCTTAAAAAAGGAAATTCGCTGGCTCGTCGTCCAAATGCGACCCTTTCTTCGAGCGCAGCTGTTGAGTGTCTTCTTCACCGTGCTCAGCAGCGCCATGTTCCTCCTCGATCCTCTGATCATCAAGTGGATGATCGACGTCGTATTTCCAAGGAAGGACACACGGCTTCTTGTCCTTGGTGGAATCTCCTTTTTCGGCATCTACGTGAGCCGCCTCGCATTTTCGTCGATAGGCGGCCTGATCAATTTCAACACCGTTCAGAAACTGGTCTTTCGCATGCGCCTGAATCTCCTAAAACACATCAACGGATTGTCAGCGGAATTCCACGAATCCACTCCGGTGGGAGAAAAGTTATATCGAATCGAAAGAGACGTAGATCAGGTTACCGATATCGGTTCCGACTTTGTCCCTTATGTCCTGCGCATGACCTCCAACACAGCCTTTGTGGTTGTCACAATGCTCATTCTGAATTTCCGTTTGACCTGCATGGTCGTTCCTCTCATGCCCCTGTTCCTGATTCTGAAAAAACGCTTTCGAGACAAGCTTCGCGAGGCATCGGATGCCGCTCAGCAGAAATCAAGCTGTGAAAGCAGTTTTCTCCAAGAACATCTCGGAGCCCTGGTCCAGGTGCAGCTTCTTCACCGCGAGCGAACGCAAACACGATCGTTTGTCCGTCTTGCCTCAGAAAGACTTAGGGCGCTCAAAGGCCGTAAGTTGACGGAAATAGCCTTTAGCGTGAGCTGCATGATGGTCATCGTGCTGGGAACCATCGCGGTGTTGAGCTACGGGGGTTATCAGGTCCTTGCAGGGACCCTAACGATCGGAGGGTTTGTCGCCTTCTATAGCTATCTGGGCCGGCTCTTTGATCCAATGAATGCCGCGGTCGAGATTTATGCTCGTCTAAATCGTGTGAGTACGAGCATCCGCCGTATCCTTGAAATAAGCGAATTGGCCCCCACTGTCCCCGAACATCCTCATCCTATCTATCTTCCGGAGTCGCTTTCCGGAGCTATCCGGTTGAGACGTGTTTCGTTTCGCTATCGCGACGGGCAGCCCGTCCTCCAAGGACTTGACCTCAACATTCGAGAAGGTGAAAAAGTAGCGATCGTTGGAGCGAGTGGAAGCGGCAAAAGCACGATCGCAAAGTTGATCGCACGTCTCTATGACCCAGACGAAGGGAACGTTTTGATCGACGAAGCAGAAGTCCGGCAGATCAAACTCGATAGTCTTCGCAGAAAGATATGTTATTTGCCTCAAGAAGCGATTCTTTTTGACCGGTCGTTTAAAGAGAATCTGTTACTCGGGAACCCCGAGGCAACCGAGGAAGAGCTACGCGAAGCCGTTCATGTCGCACTTCTAACAGACGTACTGAGCGATCTGCCACATGGCTGGGATACGAAATTGGGCCCGCGGGGAGGAAACTTATCTGGAGGAGAGAAACAAAGGTTGGCAGTCGCTCGCGCCGTATTGCAGAAACCCGAGTTGATCATACTCGATGAATCCACCTCTGCCGTAGATGTGCCCACGGAAAAGCACATCTTCGAGAATCTCATACGGCATTTCAGCCGCCACACCATGTTGTTTATCTCTCACCGGGTATCTGCACTCGAGTGGGCTGACCGCATCATGGTTTTGGATCAGGGCATGGTCAAGGAACAAGGGACGCACGAGCAACTGATTCGGAAAGCCGGTATGTACAAGATCTTACATGGAAGGCCAGAAGTTTCTGCGGCGATTGGAGAGCAACCGACGCAGGCACTCCACGCCTAGCGTGGAAATGGCTCTTCCATTCATTCATGTCGGAATCGGGCGCTTTTTTGCGGAATGTGCGCTGCGTTCTTCGTTGACTGCCGAAGGTTTGGAGGGCTATACCAACCGAGTCACTCACGAATGAATCGACGCGGAATCGTTTTCTTCTCTACGAGAGCTTTGAAGGAGAAGCAGCCATGGCAACATCTGTTCAACTGACACCGACGGTAACAAGCTCTTTTGACGAATTGCTCGCTCCGCTTTCGGGCGAAGAGTTCCTGCGTCGCTACTGGAGTCAGCGCTTTGTGCACATTCCGGGAAGGCCCGACAAGTTTTCTCATCTCCTTCCTTGGTCCCGACTGAACCGCATTCTCGAATATCACCGTTTGAGGCCCGGCAGGTGTCGCCTCTTTCGGGACACGAAGGAAGTTCCAGCCAGCGACTATCTGGACACGCGAGATGGCCGCGAACCGCGGCTGAAGGCTCCCGAGATGACCAGTCTTCTCGCCGAAGGTGCCACGCTGATTGTCGACGAAATGGACGATCTCGATCCAGCCGTGCGCGAACTCGCTGTTGGGCTTGAGCGTATTTTCCGGATCCGAATTCAAATCAATATGTATGCTGGCTGGCGCACCAACAATGGATTTGATCTTCACTTTGATGACCACGACACCATGATCCTCCAGGTGTCTGGTCGCAAACGCTGGCAGATCTTCAACCCGACGCGACTCCATCCCTTCAAGAAGGATGCTGAAGAAGCTGTCAAACCAACCGAGCCTCCAATTTGGGAAGGAGTGTTTGAAGAAGGCGGATTGTTTTACATACCGCGCGGATGGTGGCACATCGCGTTTCCAATGGATGAACCGTGTCTGCATCTAACGGTTGGCTTTTCTAATCCGACAGGTGTGAGCTTGGTGCATTGGCTCGCCGACCAACTGAAGAGTAGCACGGCCGCCAGAAAGGACTTGCCGCATGTCGCGAGTCCTGAGGAACAGTCCGCATATCTGAACGAATTGTGGAGAGCGATTCAGGATGCGTGGAGGGCCAATCTGGTCGAGTCTTACATGAACTCGCTCGATGGCCGCGCACTGCCCCGGACGGAACTGCAGCTCCCCTATGCCGCCACTCCCAATGGTCTCGCGCTCGAAAGGAATAGCCGTATAAGACTTGCGGCACCACGGCGCTTGGACCTCACGGGGACTCCTAAGGATGGCGTCGTCGCGTTCAAGTGCTCCGGGAAGGCCTGGCAGTGCCCGGAAGTTGCACTACCTGCTCTACATGCTCTGAACGACGACCAGATTCACACGGTAGGCGAACTCCGCGGCCTTGCGCCAGATGCGTCCGGTGCGTTTGCGATTCAAAGCTTTTTGTCTGCGCTTGTGATGGATGGAGTTGCAAGCAAGCTCGATTTCCCCAACGGCCGGCCCAATGACCAGATGGGAGACCCAACATGAGGGTTGCAAAGAACGTACGCGCGATGGTGAACGGCGAGGGTGCTGTTCTTCGCAACATGAGGAGTGGAGGAAGTTTCAGCCTCAATCCAATCGGAGCAAAGGTTTGGGAGCTTCTTCAGAAGGGCACAACCACGGAACAAATCATCGACCAGATCAGTGTTGATTTTCATGCTCCTCGCGAAACGGTAGAGAACGACGTTCGCGCTTTCATACAAAAACTGGAAGACCAGAAGCTGATTGTGCGCGAGGAAAGCACAGCTGCCGTTAGCCCAGCGTAGGCGAGACGTCTAAAGCTCCTGAGAGAGTTCAAATGAGAAGCCTGAACGAACAGCAAGACTATTTCCTAATTATTCCGCGGAAGCAAAACCGCGAAATTGTGGTGGCCTACGATCTCGAACGGCGTGCTCTGGGCCCCTGTTCTCTGCCGAAGATCACCATCCCCAGGTGGGAGCGCAAGGGGATCGGCCTGACTCGCAAGATCCAAAGCGAGCTGGGTCTTCATTCCATCTGCTTATTCTGGCTTCGATCTCCGCAATCGACTAACGGCGACGACCTTCATCTCATCAATGCTCCACGCTCGGCGTTCTTGGAAATCCGTGGCGATGGATGGAGTCCGCCGGAAAACATGAAATGGGTTTCGGTGGCGTCTCTGGAAGCGGATGATTTTACTGACGAGAATCATTTTGGGTTTCTTCATAATGCGCTGAAGCAGGCGGATGACTACGTTACGGGCCGAAAGATTGGTCCGTTTGGACGCCCAGGGTGGCTCGATGAAGTCTTCACATGGGCCGGCCCGTATCTTAGGAAAGAAGGCTTGGAGTTCACGGGTGTATTCCAGCAATACAATGCCAGCGCAAACTTCAATCTCATCCGATTCGCCACAAATGGACCTCCGGTTTGGCTGAAAGGGGCGAACGACGAGAGCTGGCCGGAATACAACATCACAGTCGGCCTAACGACACGCTTTCCAAGGTATTTTCCAAAGCTGTATGCGCATCGCTCGGATTGGCGTGCATGGTTGAACGAGGGCCTTGACAGCAGGCTTGACCAGAGTCTGGTCGGCGCGTTGCAAGCCCCTCAGCTCGAGGGAACGGTTCGAACGCTAGCTGGCCTGCAGACCGACGTCGCAGGAGACACAGAATTTCTGTTCAGCATTCGTTGCAAAGACTGGCGAATGTATCGAATCGCAGAGCAAATCGGCTCTTTCATTGAGTCGATGACCGAGCTGATGGAAAAGCAAGAAACAACGCCACCACCGAAATTAACGCGTCAGCAACTGCGTGACCTCGCCGAAATCTTGCAAGGCGCTTGTTACAAGCTCACAAGACACGGCATACCGGATACGTTCGTCCACGGAGACTTCACTCCCGGCAGCAATGTCGTAGGGGGGCACCGCTGCCTCTTGATCGACTTGGCCGAAGGATACGTAGGTCACCCTTTTCTTTGCTTCCAGCACCTTCTTGATTGCTTGCATACGGGCACTCCGCAGTTCGATTCATTTCATGGCTATCTGAGATCTGTCTATGCCTCCTATTGGAGTAGATTCGCGTCGCCGGAGGCGATTGAGGAAGCGCTCCGACTCACGCGCCTAGTCACGGTGCTGTGGCACGCAACCGGCGGGAACGGCTGGGAGGGACGGCGCGGCTATCTCGATCTGATTCGCGAGAAATTCTATCGCAGCCTAGCGCGCCAGATGTACTACCGGGCGCAGGAGCTGCGCGCCAAGGAGTTTGCATGCACCGTGAGCTAGAAGAGCCAATTGCATTTGGGGGAAGTGAATCTAACGGTCTCAGTTCGACTCCTGCCTTTCCGTTGGTCGAGCTGGTTACGGACCTCTATCACGGGATCGAGGTAGTTGACCCGTATCGTTGGCTAGAAGATAGTGAAAGTCCTCGAACCCGACAGTGGCTCGCCGAGCAGGATAAGCTTTGGCGCTCATATCTTGAGGGAACTCCAGAGCGTGAGCAAATCCGACAACGAATCGCGCAATTGTTGAATGTCGAAACGTGCGAAGTTCCTCGCACTGCGGGCCACCGGCAATTTTTTCGCAAACGCGCCGCGGACCAGGAACAGCCGTGCATTTACATGCGGGAAGGAGATGAAGGAGAAGACATTCTCCTCATTGACCCCACCAAGCGCGACAAATTCACGGCGGTTAATATTGTTGCGATATCCAAAGACGGTGAGTTTCTTGCTTGTGAAGTGAGGCACGGAGGTGAGCATTCATGCGCAATCGAAATCCTTGACGTCGATCGCCGCGAAACCCTCCCGGACAAACTACCACGCGGTCACCGGCGGGCCTTCTTCTTCGCATCGGACGCCAAGAGTTTTTTTTACATCCAGGAATTCTTGAGTAGCCCGCTTCCGATCGAGCACGCACTATTCGAACACAGGCTCGGCGCGGACCCTACAACCGACCGCATGGTCTACACGGCAGGTACTGACCCGCGCGTTCGTCTGACCGTTTCGTCTCCCGATGGGCAGACGGGTTACGCGACTGTACAGTCCTGCGACGAAAATGCGACTCGCTACCTCACTGACATCTATACGCTCCAGCTCCGCGGCGATCCGCGCGTTAAGCCCTTGCTCAACAGTATTGAGGGACGTTTCCGGATGCGTTTGGTTGACGGCCGTTTTTTTGCGATTACCGACCAAGGCGCGCCTAATTCGCGTATCGTCGAGATCGCTTGGAACGCTGCCGGTGAGCCTTCTTGGCACGAAATCATTCCCGAATCCGATGCGCGCATTCAAAAGGCCATCTTCTCAGGCGGGCAAATCTTCGTCACCTACACCCGCAAGCTCTCGACGCAGATTCGCATCTTCGATCTAGCAGGCAAGAAAATTGGCAAAGTCCAGCTCCCGAAATCCTGCTCCGCGCACCTTACACCGATAGGCAGAGATAGCAACGACTTGTTCCTTCACATCGAGTCGTTCCGGCACCCGCCAGCTATCTACCGCTATCGCCCCGCCACGGGAGAGCAAACACTCTGGCAACGCAGACCAATTCCTTTTGATGGCGCGCAATTGGGTACCGACCACGCCTGGTGTCGTTCCAAGGACGGAACCAATGTCCATATGTTCCTCGTGGGACAGAAGGAGGCCCTTCGTTCCAATGAGCCGCCTGACGCGCCTGGGCCATTGATCCTCACTGCCTACGGGGGATTTGGCCGCGCTATGCTCCCGAAGTTTGGCATCTTCACTTCGTACATGATGGAGCGCGGCTGCATCTTCGCGCTGGCGAACATTCGCGGCGGCGGCGAGTTCGGCGTCGAGTGGCACGAAGCGGGGATGCGGCGAAATCGCCAGAATTCCTTCGACGATTTCATCGCGGCGGCGGAATGGCTGCTTTCGAATGGCTACACGACGCCGGAGAAATTGTGCATCTTCGGCGGTTGCAACTCCGGCGTTCTCGTCGGAGCCGCCCTCACGCAGCGGCCGGAGCTGTTCCGGGTCGCGATGCTGATGGCCCCTGTCCTCGACATGCTTCGCTATCACCTTCACAACTCGGCTAGAAACTGGGCCCCCGAATACGGCCTCCCCGAAGATCCCGCAGATTTCGTGGCGTTGAGCAAGTATTCGCCGTATCACCACGTAGAAGATGGCGTGGCCTACCCCGCCGTGCTCATGATCTCTGGCGACAACGACATGAAGGTAAACCCGATGCATTCGCGAAAAATGACTGCCCGGCTGCAAGCAGCAACGTCCTCCGGCCGACCGGTGCTTTTGGATTACAGCGCAGAACGCGGGCATTCGGCCAACCTGCCTCTTAGTTTTCGGATTGAGGCTCTAACCAATCGGATTGCGTTTGTTTGTAAGGAACTGGGCGTGGAGGTTTGACCAATGCGGTTTCTTTTTTGGAGAGCATTTTTCCTGGTCATGTTCTACGACATTCTTCTGGCGCGCGACGACTTCCCGGGAATTCACCGGCGCGTGGAGAGATATCCGCTGCGCAAAGGGAAGAACGCCCCGATCACCAAGCTTGCTGAAGAAGACACCGTCGACACGGTATGCAGGGCGCTGAACAACGCGTGTGTGTGGTATCCGCGGCGGGCGGAGTGTTTGCAGCGATCGGCTGTCGTAACGTGCCTGCTGCGCAGGTACGGCGTCCCGGCGCAGATGGTCATCGGAACGCAGAAGCTGCCGTTCCGCGCGCACGCATGGGTCGAACTGAACGGGCGGGTGATTAACGACAAGCAGGACATGCCACAGCTTTACGCGGAGATTGCAAGATGTTAGGCGCTTGCCTGTGCGTCTATCGGACGGGCACCGGAAGGAGGGTCAAGATGAGCTACGAAAAGCCGAGTTTCTTTTCGCTGGGATCCGCCACGATCGCGATCCACGGTTTGGGGCACGAGAGTGGCCCGAACGGGGCAGCGAAGCATTCGCCGCTCTACGAGAGCTGTACAGGTCATGGGCCAGGCGGCACAGAAATGATCGGCCCCACTTCGTCAACGAGCAGCGCGTACGAAGCGGACGAGTGAGTCAAAAGTGAGAACAACGTTGGGCAAGGCGAAGGGCCAAACGCCAAGGATTGGGGCAAAAGCATGAGTTGCCAAGCGGGAATGTGGAACTTTGACGGCAAGCCGATTGACCGATACTTCCTCGAGAAGCTGGACGCCAGCATCATCCAGTACGGACCGGATCAAGCCGACGAGCAAGGGCGAGGCGGTCCAGGCGAATACGTCCACGAAAACGTCGCGATGATTTACCGGCCCTTCCATACGAACAAGGAGTCGCGGCTCGAGCGCCAGCCGTATGTGACCTATTGCAAGGATACCGGGGCCGTTCGAAACGTGATGACCTGGGATGGCCGCCTTGATAATCGCTTCGACCTAATGGCCATGTTGGGCAGCGACTTGGCGATGAACCATCCCAGCGAGCGTACCGACGTCGCCATTGTTATGGCGGCGTGGGAAAGATGGGGAACGGAGTGCTTCAAGAAGCTCATCGGCGATTTTTCCTTAGCGGTCTGGAGCGCGCAATACCGAACCCTGACGCTGGCGAAGGACTTCATCGGCGTGCGGTATCTGTACTACGAGCTCTTGCCGGAGGGAGTGCGGGGCGGGGCGCGGAGCGATCCGGAACTGGGGGATGCGCAGCCGCCGAGTGGACCGTGTGTCTGGTGGTGCTCTCGGCTGGAGCCGTTGATTCTTCTGTCCGGCCGGCAATACGAGATCAACGAGGAGTACATTGCTGGATACTTTGCGTTTCATCCAGCCAATCACTTGACGCCGTATGTCGGTGTGGATGCACTGCGAGCCGGACACTACGTCCAAATCCACAACGGGCAGAAGAAGCTAGTCCAGTATTGGCGCTTTGACCCGGACAAGCGCATTACGTACAAGACGGATGCGGAGTACGAAGAGCACTTCCGGCAAGTCTTTTTCCAGTCGGTGAAGCGTCGGTTGCGGGCGGACGCGCCCGTCGTAGCGGGGTTAAGCGGCGGGCGCGATTCGTCAGCGATCGTGTGCGTCGCCGACGAACTCATCACCCGCGGCGAAACGAAATGCCCCCGCCTCGACACCTACTCACGCTACGCAGAAGACGAACCCTTCCAGGATGACAAGCTCTATCTGACCATTGTCGAACAAAAACGCGGCCGCCCCGGTTATCACATCTGCCTGAACAGGGACGAAGCCACGATTCCGCCCCAACTCCGTCAGTTAGGATCAAATTGCTTTTCTGCACATCCGGGCTTTGATCAAGACAGCGCGCAAGCAGTACAGCGCCACGTGGAGTTCATGAAAGCGAATGGTTACCGCATCATTCTCAGCGGAATCGGGGGGGATGAAGTAACCGGCGGTGTACCCAATTGTGTTGCCGAGTTGGCTGATCTGCTATTGGGGGGCAAGTTCATCAGATTAGCCGGACAGCTTAAAGCGTGGGCTTTGGCGCAAAAGCGGCCCTGGACAGGTCTCGCCTGGACTACTCTGAGAAGCATAATTCCTGAGTGGCTGCCAAGTGCTTCTCGGAATGGCAATGATGTGTGGCCTTGGGTTGATCGTGCCTTCGCTGGGCGACAGTTCAGTGCCTTTGCCAAACAGCAGTTGGGATTTTCACTTCGACACGGTTCGCCTAGCTTTCAGGCTAGGGTCTCTGGCACGGCCGGAATCTCAAGGCAATTTGCAAATCTGGCCAAACTGCACCGCTATGCTCCTCAGGAGAAGCCTTACGATCGAGGATTTCCATTTTTGGACCGAGACTTTCTGGAATTCATGTTCGCAGTTCCTCGGAGTCAAATCTTGCGGCCTGGGCAATATAGGTCGTTAATGAGGCGTGCGCTTGCTGGGGTCGTTCCACGTGAAATCTTGAATCGCACACGCAAGGCTTTCACTGTTCGGGGATCAGCTCTGAGGATTCAGGCCATGGCGCAGGAAATCCGTGGATTGTTTAAGGCACCCCTTAGTGAAACCATGGGATTCATCAATGCCACGCGGTTTCTGCAAAGTGCAGACGACCTCGCTGCTGGAACCAATACTCTAATGATTCCTATTAAGAAAGCAATACTTCTCGAGTTGTGGCTTCGCACCCTGGCTGGGCGTGGCATCTTGGCTGGCAGTGCGCCTTGGAACATCTTTGACTCTGGAGTTGTTGAGCTAACTCATGCATAGGTCGATTTCCCTCATAAACTTGACTCTAGGAAAGGAGGTACAAAACATGTCTTATCACAAGCCAGAACTCATGGTCCTTAGCCAGGCGACGGCTGCTGTGCGCGCTACCCAAGACGGCAGCGGCACCGGCACGAGCGACGCGAAGGGACTGACCCTCGGCGAAGTTCATGACGCAGGACACATCACGTCATCTTCGAACGCGGCGTATGAAGCAGACGAGTAGAGCAAAAAAGGGACCTTGGGACGTCGACTCGGCGTCTCAAGGTCCCATCACTAGGAAGGAGCTAAAGAGCGACTCTAGGAAAGGAGGTACAAAACATGTCTTATCAGAAACCAGAACTCTTGGTCTTGAGCCAGGCGACGGCTGCTGTTCGCGCTTTCAACGACGTGGGCGGCGGCAAGACCGACGCGAAGGGACTGACCCTCGGCGAACATCGTGACACAGGACACTTCACGTCATCTTCGAATGCTGCGTACGAGGCGGACGAATAGAATGAAGCCCCGATGACGTTGGGACGTCTCCTGGGCGTCCTAAGGTCCCAGAGTCAATTCTTGGAATCCGAACCCCTCTTGCGACAATGTACGACTAATGGTTCGTCAACAGTTCGATGAGCTGACCGCACACGAAGGGAACTAACCATGGCCTATGAGAAGCCGCAACTCTTTGTCCTAAAAAGTGCCGGCGCAGCCGTTTCGTCGATAAACGATGCGAACGGGTCCGGATCAAGCGACAGTAAAGGGATTACGTTCGGCGAAGTTCACGACTGGTCCTCGCGAAATTTCCCGCATGTCACCTCGTCGTCAAGCGCGGCTTACGAAGCCGACGAGTAAATACTGATGCCGCTATACTTACCTTCAACTTGTCGTTCCGCGAAATTCCGTGTGGAATGTCAAGCAAGGAATCATTTGAGACTACTATTGTTCAGTTTTGCCAAAAATTCGACTCTCGATCTCAAGAATTCTACTATGCCATTTCCCCTCAGAACGAATGGAACCTAGATTATCAAGTTTGAATCGAAGTAGCTTCACAACAGTTTCGTCGTTCGGTTTCAGCACATTTCCCGCTAACAGGTCAGACAAATTCAGGATGGCACCGTTCCCCGTCAACCCGTTCTCGGCATCTGTGATTTTGGGAACACCGAATTCAGAACTCATTCTCAGGATTCGCATCTTCAAGGGGCCGCTGATCGTCTGTTGCGATACGTTCTTTAGACGCAGGTTTATGGAGGCTAAACCTGAAGGCCTGTCGAGTTCCGCGGAGCCTAGCTCGATCCTTACTTTTGAAGAAACGTCATTGAGGCCAGCAACCTCTTTCGCTCCATTCCTGATTACGGATCCAGACACGGTGAGTTGCGACGTCCATAGCTGTTTGATTCCAGTCCGATCGTCAACCCAGAAGGCATGAAAGATGCCATTCGCGTCCGCAACCAACCCAGCCGTGTGACCGGAAGCTTCCCAGCGGTTCGGCAGTAACGAGATTCTTATCGGCTCAAAGGGACCACCACTTGACGATAAGAGGTCAAAAGACCATTTTTCCGAACCGCCAATCATGTTGGGGGCCTCCGACACCTTCACGCTGCGTAACCAGGTTTCCCCTCCATCCAGTGAGGCCGTGAAGCGGACCCAGTAGCCCTCGCTGCTAGCCGTCTGAAAACCCTCGTACCACATAACACCCACGACCCCATCGTTGCTAACGGCAACTGTAGTTTGATATTGATCCCGGCCCTTCTCACTTTCTGACCGGCTATCAACGAGGACCGGAGCCGACCAAGTCTTGCCTTGATCTGGGGAGTACAAAACCATAGATGCCTCACCATTAGGTTGGCCTCTCGAATCTTTCTTGCATTCATTCCAGGCGACATACAGCCGGTCCTTCAGGAATGAGCTTCCTGGGTCGACCGCGATGTTAGGGATTGTCTCTTTGTATTCGGCAACGGGGCAATCGGTCGAATAGTCCCGAACTTTTGCGATGTCATGATAGGACTCACCTCCGTCAAACGAAAACATGACCTTCAGTTCGATTACTTCTCTGCTTTCACCGAAATGATCGGGTAATTGCAGTAGGCTCAGGAGAGTTCCGTCCGAGAGAACAACACTGTTGGCGTTCCAAAAACCTTCGCTACGTCGTTCGCTCATCCCAACGCTCTTCACCGGTCCAAGGAATGTCTGCCCGCCATCAGCCGAGCGGTAGAGATCTACGCCACTGGTGATGTAACGAGAATCAATGCCACCACGGTCGCGTTCTTCACGCCAATCAATGTTAAATATGTTGTCTGCAGCGGCTGTAACATAAATCCTGCCGTTATATTTTCCACCGCTGCGATCTACAGCAATATAGGGGCGATCGAATCCAGCCTTCGCGCCGATTGGGAATGGCCCGGTCCAGCTCTGCCCTCCGTCGTTTGAGCGATACAAGTAAACTGCTCTCACACCTGCAGGACTAACGAGAGACAAGAAGTACGCATCACCGTTTAGACCATATGCGCATGCAGGGTCGGTACCCTTGTCACCAATGGGAGTTGCAATTCCAGTTGACCATGTCTTGCCACCATCGGACGATGCGTAAAGAGCAGTGATCCAGTCTGACCTGTCGGTGTACCGGAGGATCGATCCAACTATTAACCTATTCGAGTTAGTTGGGTCAGCACAGGCAAGCAACTCGTCGTGCGCGAGATCCCGATTTGCTACACTGACCTGGACGTTAGGTCCAACTTGAATCCCGAGCTTGGTGTCGGCACCGTCCACCTTACACAACGCGTCAGAACTAAATAGTAAGACCACGAGTACAAATATTCTGGCGGCTCGGTGGTTCTTGGCGATATTAGCTTTAGTTTTAGAAAGCGTGATTTGCATTTCAGCTGCGCATTCCCTAGAAGCTCAGTTTCAGTGCGAGTTGGATTGAGCGTGGGCCACCCGGGGCGTATAGGCTGTTTATTCCCTGAGAGCCGAATGAGTTGTTCAGCGTGGCAGTCGCCCTTCCAAAGAGACCGGAAGCCAAGAATTGGTTGAAAACCCCGAAATTTGGGTGGTTGAAGACATTGAAAAACTCGCTTCGGAATTGAAGATTCACTCTCTCCGTAAGCGTGAAACGACGGTGGAGCGCAACATCCATCTGCCAAGCTCCAAGGTCGCGCAAAACATTTCGACCCAAGGTCCCTTGCTGTTGCGTTGGAACTCCCTGAGCCGTTGGCAAAGGACAGAAGGGCCCCGTACTCTGAGAGCCGTCAGGACACCCGCCCGCGACTGCGCCAGGGGTGAAATTGATAGCTCTTCCACCGGGGCACGGAACTCCACCATTTGCGGCTGCGCATTGAGACCCAGAGATGTACAGCGGAATGCCGGACACGATGTTCGGACGAAGCGGTACGGGGTTAAATGCGCCAGGAAGAGAGTAGGTGCCACTCGAAAGATCGACCGGAAGCCCGGTCTGCGCGATTCCAATAACATCGATAGACCATCCACCGACTAGGGCTTTTGAAAAAACCTTAGCATGCCAAGTCGGGACGTCGTACGTCATCGCTCCGCGCAGCGCATGTCGCATGTCAAAATCGGAATTACCTCGGTCTATATTCGGATTAGGGAAAGTGAGGCCTCCAGTCGTAAGATTGCCAAAAAAATTCTGTGCGGAAGAGGCATTGTCAATCGAATGGGAATACGTGTACGATGCCAACCCTTGCAGGGCCTTCGAGAGCCGTCGATTGAACTGAATTTGCAACGCCTCATAGTTCGATGAAGACGCATTCCTCGTTGCGAAAATGTCGGGAAAGTTAGCGTTTGCATTGAGGATCTGGTCCTCTCGTAGAAGACGATGACCCTCAGCTGCAACGTAAGAAATCGAAATCGATTGAGTTGCGCCCAACCCCTGCTCGACCGCCGCACTCCATTGTACCGTGTAAGGGAGCTTGAGATGTGGATCGAATGCGTAGATGGAACTCAAAGGCAACGTTCTCGGTGCGGGTAGGGGGGGAACTGGGGTGAACGGTGGGAAGTTGTTAGGCACGGGAAAGGGAACGTTGGCAACCGGTGCCGTAAAATTACTGAACGGAGCGGCTATAAATCCATTCGCTGTGCTTTCGCTATTCAAATCATAGAAGACCCCAAATCCACCCCGCACCACAGTCTCTCGGCCAGGAGATTGTCGGGCTTGGTAGGCAAGTCCGACCCGCGGCACAAAGTTGCCATAGGTTGTGTTGTACAGAGGTGAGTTAGGCGGAGCGAGAGTGGCCGTGGCTGGATTGCTGAGGCCAACGAGGTTTAAAGGTTGTATCCCGTCGCGTTCTCCCGGAGCAAGGTTGCAATCCCATCTCAATCCGTACGTCAGTGTAACCCGCTTGGAGGTCCTCCACGTATCTTGCAGGTACATTGAAATGTTGGTATATATCGGGTGGGCAATTTGTAAAGAACCGACATACGCCAAAGACAGGTTACTGTTGATGAGATCGTTCTCTGAGAACGCGAAGTACGTTGGTTGGACTGGATCTTGCCGAAAGACAGGGAATAGGCGCCTGTAATCGATGCCCCATTTGAGCTGGTGAACTCCTACTGAATCTGCAACGTTATCCACGACATTGATCAGGCGCGAGCTATTCCTCTGTCCCGAACCTTCTCCAAAATTGAAAACACCACCGGGAACAAGGATAAAGAGCTGCACAAAATCCTGTCCTTTAACGAAGGGTGCCGGGTAGAGCGCGGAGGTATCAAAAGACTTACCTCCAGCCTGCAAAAACATCGCTGTGGGGGTGCTGCCCTTATTGATTGAGTAGGCCAGCCTTAACTCGTTATTGAGCGTACGGCTTACCAATGCGTCGAGTCCTAGCGTTAGCTGGCCGCTTTTCAAACTCGTTCCCGTCGATAAATTTAGCCTCCGACTCTCTGCATCCGAGGGCCCATAGGCATAGCGCCCAAATAAATGCAACTTCTTACCGATTGCTTGGTCTAGGCGGACGCTGATTGAATCAATGCTCGACGGATTTGACAAGGATTGCGTATACGGAGCAACTCCGGTCGGGTTGCCACTGCTATCAGTAGACTCAGGACCGTCCGGGAGGGGCCAGGAGTTTAGAATCGCCTGGAAGGCCGGTGCAGCCTCCTGGCGAACACGCAAGGACGGAACAGTAAGGACAAGCGTAGTGGGTTGCAGGAGCCTAAGGCCTTCATAGGAGAAAAAGAAGAAGGTTTTGTCTCTCAGAATTGGTCCACTCAAGGTCCCGCCGAAGTCGTTCTGCCGCTCCTTGCCCTTTGGGATAAATGGATTGTGTGCATCATTGAACCAATTGTTTGCGTCAAAAGCGTCATTCCTTAGATAGTCGAAGGCTGTCCCGTGGAAGGCGTTCGCGCCGGAACGGGTTAAGAGCGAGATCTGTCCACCTGACTGTCGCCCAAACTCGGGAGCGTATGTCGAAGTTTGTATCTTGAACTCCTGCAGAGCATCGACCGAAACAAGATTTTGCGTTGTACCGGCGACACTCAATGCAGGGTTGGCTCCGTTGAAACCCGGCCCCAACTCAGCGCTGGTTGTGAAGCCTACGCTCCGAGGGCTAGTAACTCCATCCACCGACCAGCCATTCGAATTCGCTCTTTGACCGTTGACACTGATCTGCCCACCATTGCTATCGCCCCCGGCGGGCGTCATGACGCTTCCTGGCGTCAACAAGATCAACGTCTGGAAGCTGCGCCCATTTAGGGGAATGTTCTCCGCAAAATTCCTATCAATTGTCGTGCTCACTGTCGCGTCCGTAGTGTTGATGAGCGGGATTCCTCCCTCGACCCTGACTATCTCGGCGGAATCTCCGACTTGCAGAGTGGCGTTCAAGGCGAGGGCGTCGTTTACATGCATGATGATGCCGGGCCGGATCATCGTGCGGAACCCTGTCCTGGAAATCCGAACCTCGTACGTGCCAGGCGCCAAGTCAGGAAAAACATAAAATCCAGCACCATTCGTCTTTGCCTTTTGCGAAACATTCGTCGCTTCGTTAACGGCTTCGATATCTACGCCAACGATTACCAGACCCTGAATATCCGTAACTTGGCCGCTCAAGCTCGCGTTCGTGGACTGGCCCTTCGCCACAGACGCAACCAAGGTCGCGAGCGAACACACCAATAGCACGAGCATTTTCTGAAAATGCATGGGCACATCCTTCAAAGAAATTCTTGACCCCGGACCCTTCTTATAAGAGAACGAAAGAGCTAGGCGGAATGCGTCAATCTTCCGTTTCTTAACAATTCCGCGGTACAACAGCTAGTGCCAAAACAGCCGGAAATGGCCACAGGGGTAGGTTTCGTGGCGAATAGAACCAAACGTTTCTATCCCAGGGTACGTTGGCGTAAACAGTTCTGTAATTGAAACCAAAAAGACTACGGATGATTTGGCGGGAGGCGCAGCGAGGCAAACAGGACGGATTTGCCGGTGGGCTTGGGGCTGCCATTTCTTGGTTCGACGGTAATAAAAATGGCGTCAATCTGCGCCAGGGTCTCGGGATCGTCTAATTTCAGAACCCAACGTTTGTTTGCTGCGCTATCCTGGTACAAAAATCCCAAATTGAGAGCGTTCTCGCGATTGTGCCCGCGGTTTCCCCAGGCTTGAAACGTGCTGGCGTTGCGGACCCCTGGTTCTTTATCCAAGTCATAGCCGTAGAAAATCAGAGACCGGTTCTTCGTGAAGAAAACCCGGGCATAGGGTTTCTTATCCAGGTCCATCACTTCGGCGACGTAAAGATTTCTCGCGGTTATTAGGTCGCGTACATCTCTATCGGCGTCGAGCAACTCCTTTTGCTGCTGAATCGTGTCGTCCTTGGCTCGAATCACGGAGTCGCGTTCGTTCAGTCTAGCGGAAAGGCTCTGATTTCTCTCGACGGCACTGGAAAGGTCAGCCTGCATGCTAGCAAGATTTGCCTGAGCAGCTTGGAGCTTGGCGCTCAAAGCCTCTTTCTCGGAGTCGAGCGCTTCTTTCGTTCTACCATCATCTTGGGCAGCGGCTTCCAGATTCAGTTCGGTTTGTTTCAACTGGTCGATCTCGGCGCGCTGTCGCTTAATGCTCTGCGAAAGCGCGGCCATCCTCGTTTCGCGCTCCGCAATTTGGCGCTTCATCGCGTCGCGGTCGTTGGCGAGCGCTTGAACATCAACGTCCGGTGATTTTGGTACTGCGGGCATCGAAGCGCTTGCTGCGGACGGAGGGACAACTGTTCTTTTGACGCCCCACCAGTATCCGGAGATTCCCGAAGTCAGGGCCAAGAGGACCGCGGCCGCAGGGAGATAAGTCCTTCTGAACTCCGCCGGCAACCCGCTAGAAAGTGACCGAGTACTTCCCTTCTTGCTACCTACGGTCGGACGAATTGTCGTCGGCGGTTCGCCTTCATCCAGTTCTAGCGATATTTGCTCCACTTCAACAAGTGGAGCACGAGCGAACGTATTCTGGATCGCTTTGCGCTCTGCCCCCTCCTCATCCCAATTCCAATCGACGCCCGCTCTGCTAGTGCGCTGCGTCACCCTCGGCGCGATTTGGGCCATCACGAATTCCGCGTCGACCCAAAAGGCGTCTACCTTCTGCCGACAAGCTGGGCACGCCGCTACATGCTCGCGGATCGTCGCGTCTTTAAGAGGAGATCCCGGATCAAACGCGTCGAATAGTTCGGACAGTTCTGGATGCTGAGTCAACTTGTTACGCACTCCCCCGGTCGAAAGTCAGAACGCGGCCACGAATGATATAAGCCGATACCAGTCAATAGTCAACCAATATCCCAGTCAGATAAGCTCACGCATTCCCTTAGACGGTAAATCCCTCTGTAAAAATGGTTGCGTACGTTCATGTGGTCGTCGCCAAGCTTCGCCGCGACCTCATGCAAGGACAAGCCCTCATAGAAATAAAGCTTCAAAATATTGCGTTGCCTGGTGGTGAGTTTTTGAAATGCAGCTTCGAGCACCGAGCGCCGATGGAGTAGAGTGTCTAATCCACGGACCTTGCCACTTTCAGCGGCGGCTCTTTCGATTCTCTTCTCGCTCTTGCCGTCATCGTTTGCTGGGTGGAAGTAGAGACGTGTCATGAGATATCGTCGCCGGTCGAAGGCGCGATGGTAAATGATCCGAACCACCCAATCGTGCGCCGAATAACGTTTGTCAGACACGTACTGCCGGCTTCTTGTCCAAATGTAGAGAAATACGTCTTGAACCAAATCTTCGGCTTCTTCTTGCGACCGCAGAATGTCGCGCCCGATAGAAGCGACCAGACGACAATATCTGCGAAACAGAGTTGAGAATGCCTCCCTGTCTTGATGCTGGACAGCTACTAGTAGTGCATCCGTGGTCGGCTCGGGCGAAGTCGTCAGGTTCGTCTGACGAGCCGTGGACTCGGCTCCCGTACTCTTTCCAAACACTACGCGGAGCGAAGTCGAGGCGGAAATTGGGGAATTCACGCTGCGCGTCCCCTCACATTAATTTGGGGGGGGACAGCAAGATCCGAAGTAGTGACGGCTCGGGAGGACTGCAAGGCAAACGTTATATATGGCAACTGGTAAGTGTCCGTCTGTCGACCGAGCCCATCTCCCAGCTCATTCATAGTCGAGCCCTTCCGCATTGCAGTCGAATCAGGGGCGCTTGATTCGGATCGGCTAAACCGATCCAAGCTCAGGGACAACTGGCCGCTGCTTAGTATACCAAGCAGAAATAAATGACGCGTGAACGATAAATGAAAGTGGGAATAAAGTCCAGTCTTTTCTAAGATTTTCACAGTTCTAGCACTAATAGACTCAAATCGTTTTTCGTTCTGTGAGAGGGAGTACTTGTTGGGAGTCTTGCTTTGTCTAGCGAGCAATCGGGCGATTATCAGACGCATGGGCCTGAAACTCCTCAAGCAATCTCGTCGTGCGTTTGACCGAACTCGAACGTCAACGTCGGGGCAGCGATATCGTTGTGGTCTGGACGCGACCTGATGAGTGCAATCGACCGACCCTCGTCCCAGTCAGGATGAAATGCCCTAATCTGGACCTCCAAGGACCCGTCCTCGCTTTGTGCGCAGGTGACAAGAACGGAGTCCCAGATCTCCGTATCCTCCCTTCCCTCACTTCGCACACGTTGGCCTATATGAACTGAGAGTGACTTCGTAATAGCACGGAAACAGCCAGCGCTCGCGGCTTCGCAACTCACTCGAAACTTGCCCTCGTTCTCCACTGACCTTCCCTTGGTTCTCGAATCCGCCGCCCTCAGATTTCCTCTGAATTGTTACCCGTAATCTGATTCGGTGGTCTGGAGGATGCGAGTACTCCAGACTCGCCCACCGAGGTCTCGAGGTGGCCAGCTTACGAGAAAGATTCGGCTTAAGAATAAAAGGGATTCGGCTGGCTCGGAAAATGAGCCAAGAACAGTTCGCCGAATTGCTTGAGATTTCAGTCGATTTCCTAAGCCTGATCGAACGTGGAATCAATGCTCTTTCGTTCGAGAATCTCGATGTCTTCTCCATGCAACTCGGCATGTCGCATGGTGAACTCTTTACCCTTTCCGATGAGGACGCAGCTGCCGCGGAACGTTCGATTCCGCCTTTCAATCCCGAGTAGTCGCTTGCGCTTGCATGTCGGAAAGCCACGCGCGACGGCGTCAAATGTACCCGTAATCTCATTCGGTGGTACACGTAACGAGATTACGCCAAGCTTGCACCTGGTGCAAGTCAAAAGTTGTTTGTTCTACGCAAACAATTCGGAAACCGTATTCGGCAGATACGGGACGAGCTAGGAAAGACTCAAGAGGAGTTCGCCGAAATGCTGGGGATGTCGGTGGATTTTCTGAGTCTGATTGAGCGGGGAAGGAACTCGCCTTCGTGGACAAAACTGGAACGTATGGCGAAGGGGTTGGGCCGGCCTGTCGTCTTTCTCTTCGAGTTTGACTCGCTGCCTTATGTCCCCAAGAAGCGAGGCCGGAATCGTGGCAGATAGCTTAAGTGTTTCGTCGCTGGTTCCCTGCGCCACATAGGCAGCGAACAAAATTGGTATCGGCAGCCGTGGCGATCATCCCTTTACAATGTCGTCCGAGGTTTTCCGTTTCGGAAGATTCGGAAGCAAGGGAAGTCCTTCGCCATCGTAGAAAAGGTGGTGCGGAAGAACTTCCAAAGCTCGTGCCAGTTTCTCAATCGCCTCAATAGCCGGGAATAGGTGTCCGTTCTCAATACGGGAGACAAAGCACCTAGGCAGGCCTGTGCGCTTCGCGATGTCTTCCGTAGATAGGTTCTTTCCCTTGCGCATGGCATGGAGACGGTCACCAACAAGCAAATGGAGCTCCTTCCTATCTGGCCAGGCGGTCAGAGCTCAAAAACTGGACATTCGACGAGTTTGATCGTCGCGGCCTGGCCATATGCGGATTAGGGATGGAGGGGTTCCACTGGCGTGGAAGCTTCCCCCCTCGGGCGGCGTTTGTGCCGCAGACACACCACGATGCGCGCAATGTCAGCAAGTCAGAATAACGAGCGAGACACCATATTATTGTTGTCACGTCACGCTGAAGATTGGCGATTGAGGGAATTTGCGCCCTTCATCACACGCGCACGGCAAGAAAGAAGACGACCTGGTCGAGACCTTATGCACGGTTGCGATTCACGAGGGTAGACAGTCTTCCTGCCCCGAACCGTCCGCGCCGCTCGACAAAATAAAAGATGTTCAAGGCGATAGTGCTGAATCGAATCGATGAACAGACAATCCAACTTGACGCAAACACCTATGCGGTTCACAGAGCGTAAAAAATGACGGCTTGAGTTCCTCACCTGAACTATGCGAATTCCTGACACAGTTCGGATTAGTCGTCCGTCTTACTGTCCCCGGGTGCCCTCGATAAGTGTGTCCCCACTCACTGAATCGCTCCGTGAGAAGCCGTTTGTTTACGGAAACCTGAGACTGCAGCCCCGAGAGTGGCAGTCTGGCATCGGAGAAAACAGCCATGAGTGGTGGTTCGATCCACTTGGATGGCAGCAAGCAAGAGTTTCGCGTGGACTGTGAGGCGCGTGGAGCGGGATCACTGCATGTTGGCGCAGATGATATTTCTTTTGCTGTCGCAGAGCGCGTCAGGATCGAGGGGGAGAAACAGTTGTGGGGCTCCATCAAGTTGCACTGCCAGAAAGACGATGATGGCAGTCTAACGGTTGTGATTCTCTTTCACGATCCAAAGCTAGAGGAACCTCTTCAAATCGCGTGCGTGCGTTCTCGGCCCGACGCCACCGATCATGACTCTCAATCGCTACAGTATGACCTCAACCCGCAAAAGATTGATTAATTCGGTCGTTACACTGGTTACTGTCTGGATGACGCAAAATGTCCTTCCAACGCGTATATCTCGTACACCGGCAGGTTAGTCCATGTTGCCGCCGTCAGTCTTCCGAGGAGTATGGTTGAGTTTCCTTCGATGGCCTGTGATGACGGATAGAGGAGAGATCCGAAAAATGAATCGAACTTCCCCACGAGAATCGATCTGGTCACTGTCGGTATGTGCCTGCTTTTTACTTGTTATGGCGCTGGTTACGTCAGGCGCACCCCAGGACAAAAAGGTTACGCAGACGGCAGGCGTCGATAACGCGAGGATGGGCGCGTACCGTGCTCTGGCGCAGCTTTCGTTTCAAGCTTTCCAGAGAGGCGACAACGCAGCTGCCGCGGAACTGGCGCGAATTCTCGAACGGACCTGGGACCAAGGTGAGTGGCACAATTCGAGCGAAAGCTCATTCTGCAAGGCGAATCGGTCCGTTTGCCAACCTATCGACCAGGCGATGGACGTCTTCATGAATCCGATTATGAACTATTCGAAGAAAGTCCCCGATCCCACAGTCGTGCAGGCTGCGTATACCGACTTCCTAGATAAGCTCAAACAGGTTGATTGACCGAGGCGAGATCGGATCTCGACCGCCACATCATTCTGGCGTGTCGTGGTGACCGGCGCATTGTTTAAGAGGGGAGGGAAAATCACGATGAATTCTAGGTTCAGGGGATTCTCAGTCGCTATGGTATTGTCGGCAGCTGGACTGGTGTGGGGCTACGATAAGGATAAGAAGGACAAGAAGAATGACCCAGAACCAACCGTCGGCAAGATCTTTTATGCCGACCCCAAAAGCGGAAACTGGGTACAGCTCACGTCCGGCCCAGACGACAACGTGTATTTGAATTGCATGGATGGGGCCGGCAAGTTTCAACCGTGTGTCATCGAAGCTATGCAACCCGTCGGCCTACAAAGCCCGGAGTTCCCGTCGAGCTTCGTCCTGCAATTAAAACCACACCAAAAAAATGCGGGGAAAGCGAAACCATGACCGAATCTCGATTCTTGCTCGCCGACTTTGTTTGGTGCTCCATTCTGGGTTCCGGGGCGATTTTCATTGCCTTTTGCTCGTGAAATCCACCACGCATATGCCGGTTCGCCTTGAGGAGGTCGCTCGCCCAACTACACTCATTGAAGCGCCACGGTTGGCTCAGCGGCTCGGCGCAAGTCTCGTCCTTGCCAGCGAAACGTTTCAGCACACAGGTAGTTTCAAGTTCCGTGCGGCTTATAGCGTCGCTTCGAGGGTGCCCCAAGAGTTGCTGATCGCCGCTTCGTCGGGGAATTTTGGACAAGCTCTCGCATACGCGTGCTCTCTTTTGAAGAAGTATTGCATCATTGTAATGCCCGCGACATCAGCCACCGTGAAGGTGCGGGCAGTCCGGGAATACGGGGGAGCGGTCGAGTTTGTTGACGTGCGCTCTAAGAGCCGAGCTGATCGGGTTGCCGAGTTGGCGGAAGAGCATCCCGAGGCATTCGTAGCGAGTGCCTATGATGACCCTTTCGTGATTGAAGGAAATGCGAGCCTTGGACGAGAGCTTGCAGCCCTTCCTAGGGACTTCGATCATGTGATTGTTCCGGTTGGCGGAGGCGGGCTGTCCTCTGGGATCATCAAGGGAATCTCTGAGTCCGGCAAGAAGATCCATGTCGTCGGCGCCGAGCCGCTGCTGGGAAACGATGCGGCGCGTTCGCTTAGCGCGGGCAAGATTATACGCAATGACTCTGAGCCGCAAACGATCGCAGATGGTGCGCGGACGATTAGTTTGGGACTGCGCAACTGGGAGATTCTACGTAGCGGATTGAAGTGCATTATAGAAGTGCCCGAGGAGGAAATCGTTACAGGGGTGAGGCTGCTCTATGAACTTGCCAACCTGAAGGCCGAACCCACTGGGGCGCTTAGCATCGGCGCCCTGCTGATCCAGCCGGAGATGTTTCGAGGCAGTTCCGTTTGTTGTGTAATTAGTGGCGGAAACGTGGATTCAGCACTTTACTCAACACTGATCTCCGGATAGTGTGTGCCGTGCCAGGGTTCGTAGGTTTTCATCAAAGGGCCAACCATTTGCAGGAGGGGAGTATTATGTCCGTGACGCGCGTCCAAACTAAATTGGCGCCTCAACCAAAAGGCAACTATTCGCAAGCCGTGCGTGTCGGAGACCTCTTGTTTATTTCCGGGCAATTGCCCCTGGATTCGGAAGGTCATCTGGTCAGTGGCACGATAGGGGACCAGGCGAAGCAAGCGCTCTCCAACATTCAAGCCATTTTAGAGGCCGCAAGCGGGACCCTAGCCCAACTGGTGCAATGCACGATCTACATTAGCGACATCACTCACTGGGCGGAAGTGGACAAGGTCTACGGAACCTTCGTGTCAGGGTTGCCGGTGCTTCCGGCGCGCGCCGTGATCCCCGTCAAGGAAATGCATTACGGAGCGCAGATAGAGATCCAGGCGATCGCGGCAATCAGTCCAAGATGAATCGTTTGCGTGTCATCACTACGCGGCGCTGCGTCTCGGACCACTCTTGCCACGCCCCGAAGCCGTAGTCAGCAAATATTTCGCTGCGCCTACCTTCAGAGTGACACAAGTAACGGCATTCGTTCGTTGGACTGGTATGGAGTGGTGCTGTGGTGAAGGTGTGTTTAGCGCCTTTGATGTGCAAGGTTTCGATTGTCTCAAAGAGGAACTGACATGCGCTATAGGCGGTCAAACGGGGTTGGGTTGAGGATCTTTGTCGCGTTCATGCTCGCGGGTTTAGTGGTGTGCTCGCTGCCCACAAGGGCTCAAACGAGCGCAACTCCAATTGCCCTGGATACAGGCTACAAGGTTATCAAGAAATTCGCGGTAGCTGGCGAGGGTGGCTGGGACTACATCGCAGTAGACGGTGACTCACGCCGATTGTACGTCTCCCACGGAGACGTGATCCAAGTTCTGAATGCTGACTCTGGAAAGCTAATGGGCCAAGTCGCCGCGCCAGGGGCGCATGGCGTGGCTTTGGCGCCCGACCTGCAACGCGGGTTTACCAGCAACGGTAAGGATAAGAGCGTTACAGTGTTCGACACGAAGACACTGGCCACCATCAAGAACGTGAAACTCGAAACTGGAACGGATGCGATTCTTTACGATCCCTTCACAAAACGTGTTTTCCCAATCAACGAAAAGATCACGGTTCTCGAAGCACAGACCGGTGACGTTGCGGGTACAGTCGATCTTGGCGGGGACCCGGAAGCAGCCGTTTCTGATGGCAAAGGAACGGTTTATGTGAACTTGGCGGACAAGGGAGCGGTCGCGGTCGTAGCTTCTAAGGCTCTGTCGGTGAAGAAAACCTACCCGATCGAGCACTGCACCAGTCCTCACAGTTTGTCCTTCGACCAGGCTACCGAGAGGCTTTTCGTGGGATGCCGCGAAGGCTTCGTTGCGCTCGACGCGACGACTGGAAAAATCATTCATACGAGCCTCATGTGCTCCGGCGTTGATGGCAGCGGGTTTGATGCGGAGCACAGACTCGTTTTGAGTCGTGCTCCGAAGGCGTAATTAGCGTCATTCGCCAGATGACGCCGGACAACTACAGAATCATCGAGACAATTCCGACTAAACTGTGGGCAAGGACGATGGCATTTGATCCGAAGACCAAGAACATCTACTTGCCTACTGCAGACTTTGAATTCGTTCCTGATAGCGACCCAAAGAAACCGCCGCAGCGACGCTGGAAGTCTGGCTCGTTCACGGTGCTCGTCGTAGGGAAGAAGTGAAACTCGTCTACCGCAGACGGGGTGCGATTTTGAGGAGCGGCGCATTGATGCGGGCAGGTAAAATAGAAATCTTACTCGCAGTGGCCTTGGTCATGTCCCCTGCGATATCTGTCGCGCAGGATCACGTCGCGCCGGTTCAGCCAACGCCGGTTGTATTGTCGGCAACGATTCTTGACCGGATTGTTCCAGCGTATCGGGATGAGGCAAAGTCACTGGTCACAGTTACGGAAGAGAACCAACAGCGCTGGACCAAACTTTCAGACGAAGATCTCACTGCGAATGTGATCGGCCAACTCTCACGAAATCCAGCGGCTAGCGATTTTCTTCTCGGACGGCTGGAAAACGAACAATCTGCAAAGCTGCGTTCGGCAATAATGCGCGGGCTCAGCGACTACTGGACGAAACACCCTGAACAACAGAAAATCTTGGAGCAACACGCGTCCTCAGACTCTAGCGCCGTAGTGGCACTTCAAGCCCTGGAACTCCTTCGGTCCATCAGAACCAATAATCTCGGGAAGTTGCTTCAGGTGCGACTGGACGTTGCTAAGAGCAGCCAGGATACACTGGGTTTTGCGAAGTTGGCCGAAGAGCATGAGCGGCATTACTCCTGGTTCGGCGACATCGCACTTCCGAGCTTCCTAAAAGTTCCGCCGCCCTTGTTTTCCGTACAGTCGCCCGATCAAACGATCCGTGTGTTGGCTTTCGGCGACTTCGGCTTCGGTTCAGAGGCTCAGAAGAAAACGGCTGCCGCGATGGTCGAGTACAACAATAAGAACCGATTCGATTTCGGTATCACGCTTGGGGACAATTTCTACACGTACGGCATGGACGGCACGAGCGACCCTCGCTGGCAAACGCAGTGGGAGGACCTGTACGGGCCGCTTGGCATCAAATTCTATCCTTCATTTGGCAATCACGATTACGGTCAGCGGGACAGTCCAGCAGCGGAGATCCTATACTCCGAGAAAAGTCCGGATTGGCGTTTTCCTGCGCCGTACTACACCTTCACTGCTGGGACGGTTCAGTTTTTCGCGATTGATACCGTCGATTTGTCCGAAGCGGAACTGCTCTGGCTCGATTCGGAGATTGCGAAGAGTCGCGCTACTTGGAAGGTTGTTTACGGACACTATCCGATTTATTCGGCTACCGGCGAGGACAAACAACTTGGCGACCGACTGCTGCCGGTATTAAAGGAGCGTGTCGACGTCTATTTGACGGGACATCATCACAATCTTCAAGAACTGAAGCCGGAGGCCGGTGTCCATTTCTTCGTTAGCGGCGGTGGCGGGGCCCCCCTCTACGACATGAAGTCGTACGATCGGTCGATATTCAAAGACAAGGTTAACGGATTCACGGTGCTTGAGGCAGATGCTGACCATCTCAAGATCAGTTTCGTGGGCACAGACGGAAAGGAAATCTACCACCAAGTCCTGCAGAAAGGAACAGCCGGGCAATCGTACAACTGGCCGACCAGCTTCCCCTCCGTTGATCAATTTGCTGGTTTTCAGGCAGCCAATTGGATCAGTTTCTGGGCTGTAGGCGCAGCCTTCAAAGATGATCACAAAACGGCGTTTTGAGGTGGAGCAGTTCCGTTAGAACCTAAACCCAACGGAGAGTTGAAGCCGGCGCATCGGGAGCGCTGAAACTGGCTGTCTGAAGAATGGGGAGGTCATCACACCCACGTAGCTCACGTAATTTACGTGGTTCAGGGAGTTGAAGGCGTCAATGGCGATGTTCATCGTTGGCCCTTGTTCCTTCTTTTTGGGCTTCGTCAACTGAAAACCATGCGACCACCGCAGGTCTAGACGCATAAAGGCAGGTCCTTCCAAGCTATTCCGGGGCACGCCGGGCGGACGGGCATTCGCGAGACCATCGTTATAATTGTCGTAGCCCGTGGTAATGGTGTACGGCTTCCCGGAAGATACGTACACACCCGCTCCCAGATTGAAGTACTTTCCTGCATTGAAGATCCCTAACATGTTGAAGCGGTGCGTTCGGTTGAAGTCTGCCAGGGCCCATTCGCCCGACAGATCGTAGTTGTTTGCGGGAAAATAGCTAATGCCGCCTGTATCGTTGGAAGTCCGGCTCAGTACGTATTGCGCCATGCCGCTGAAATGCCGAGACACGTTCCCGCGGAAGGTGACTTCAAAAGCGTTTCTGGTTTGTCGGCCGACCGACTGAATCTGGCGATAGATGGCATAGCGGGAGTCCGGAGGCACGGCATAGGAAGGAGGCGGTGGCGCATTGAGATCGAGCGAACGGAAGAGGTCAAATCCTCTCGTCCCCTCGTACGCTACGACCAGCGTGGCCTGTTTCAGAATCTTTCTCTCGATCCCAAGACTGTACTGAACGGTGTACGGAATACGAACATCCGACGACAGCCGGACGAGGTTCGCCGGTAGGTTGTTTGGCAGGATGTTGGTGAATGGGTTCGGGTAGCTGGGGTTCGTTATGAGATAGTTCAAGAGCGCCGGCTCACTGTAGCGAACGAGATCTTCGATCGGGCCGATTCCCGTACGATCGTTGAAGATGCCGGTACCGCCTCGCAACACCGTTTTGTGATTATTCCCGAGCGCGTAAGCAAATGAAGCGCGGGGAGCAAAACCGTAGTTCGAGTGGAAGTAGTTCTGCCAATCGTAACGCAAGCCTACTGTGATCGAGAGTTTGGGCTGGACGCGGATCTGATCCTGAATGAAGCCGGCCAATTCCTTATACGTGAATACGTAGTGGGTTTGACCTCGCTGCAGGGCATACAAGAGAGGATGGTTGTTCGCGTAATCCTGCAGGCTCGAAAATGTAAATTCACCCCCAAAATCCGTGTAGTCGTCGAGACCGATTCGAGTCCAATTGGGGATGTTGATACCCATCTTGAGAAGATTTCTCCCGCGATTCCAGGAAAGCACATCATTGATTTTGACCGCGTTTTCCGTGAATAGCTTATTCGCTTGCGCACCACCTCCCTTGAAAGCTCCGAGGACGAGTATTGCCTGACCGGCCGATGTGCTTTCCGTCGGTTCATGATCTCGTTCGTACATGATTTGGAGTTGATTCACTACTCTCGGTGAAAACGTGTGGCTGTCTGAAAAGATCAGGTCGTCTTCCCGATATCTTGTATTAGTGCCGGCCTCCGGAAGGCTCAACCCGCCTACGCCTTGATTCTCGGCGTTGAAATCCTTGTACTTGTACTGAAGAGAAGTGGTGTGTCGGTCGCTCGAATGATGAGTGACCCTAACGACAAACTGGTTGGTTCGCGTTGGGCTCGCTACGTTTTCTCGAATCGGACCCGATAGACCTTGGGCAAAGACTACTGATTCTAGATCGTCCTCGCGACGATTCATCGATGCGAGAAAGTAGGTCTTCTTGCTATGCCAGAGGGGTCCGCTGAGAAAACCATCGTAATTCCTTCGTTCTTCCGGAGGCATGGTCAAAGCGAACGGATTGGTGCCATTAAAAAGAGAGTTGCGATAGGCGAACGTAAACGCACCGTGATACTTGGGAGCTTCCTGCTTGGTGATGATCTCGATCCGACCTCTTCCCGGGCGAGCGAATTCCGATGCATAAGGATCCTGATTGATTTTGACTTCTTGGATGGCCGATGGAGAGACACCTGCATCTTTCTCTTCCATCCCGTCGACAATAATCGATACTCCTCCTGTCGCGGTCGCGGCCTCGTCCAAGAAATTCGATACGGTTGCGACATAATTCTGATCGAGAATCGGAAGTTTCTCGAGCATTGCCGCGTCCAGTACAACTTCGTTTCGATTATCTGACGACTCAACGGTCAGGTCCCAAGGATCAGATTCAGACCGAACGGTGACTTCTTCATGAAGCTCACCAACCGCAAGAACAATTTTTAAGGAAGTAACGGGTTTCGAGCCCACAGCCACATTCGTCTTCCAGGTTCTGAAGCCTTCTTTTTGAACTGCAATGGTGTATTCACCAGGCTGGACAGCGACAAAATGAAAGATCCCAGTGGGCGTGGTTAAAACTTCTCCCCACTCTCGACCGTAGTCATGTCGTAAGATGACTTGTGCATCAGGAATCGCGGCCCCGGAAATGTCTTGGACGAAACCTTCTATCCTTACTTCGCGGGATGGAATTTGTGCGCGGGATATGCCCGCCAAAGCAAGCAAAGCGACGGTGTAGGCCCAGCATCTCATGGCAAGTTCGCATCTGTGTCAGATCATCCTGAGACCGGCACTGAACATGGACACTCCTCGTCCCGAAATGAGGCGGGCACGCATTTGGTCGCATGGTGATAGTTGCTCGCCAATTTATTTCTAGAATTCGTGGCGATACTGCGCCTAGACAACGGCACAGTCAATCGAGAAAGCCACACAGATTCCGCAAAAAAGTAGCCGATTCCGGCTTGAACATGGAAGGTAAGCGGGGCGGTTTTCAGTCAGACAGGAAGAAATATCGACGCTTTACTTGGAAGCGAGAATCTAGGGGTTTCCCGCTTCGCTGCCTCACGATCACCATGACGGCCTTGCATTCCAATTCCCGGAGCCAACGGCTGAAAAGGCGCTGGCTGCTTGTCACCACGAGGTTTTCGAGCAACTCCTTGAATGCCCGCTTGAGGACTTTGTGTGCCAACTCGAGGGTTACATGCGTTCTGCATACCCCGACCCCAGTCAGACCGC
>WNGI01000280.1_pt1 | contig 35517 bp, 32 predicted proteins | sample 5400621 | NCBI WGS metagenome assembly WNGI01 (sample SAMN13153374, study PRJNA577476) | soil metagenome | isolation source: 20 cm soil or saprolite under Garry oak tree replicate 1 | place: USA:California | collected 2016-06-15
ACATCGGGTGGAGTGAACTGGTCGTCATCGCGGTTGTCGCGCTGATCGCCATCGGCCCGAAGGAATTGCCGGGCGTGCTGCGCATGGTCGGGCAATGGATGGGCAAGGCGCGCAAGATGGCCGCCGAATTCCAGGGCCAATTCCAGGAAGCGATGCGCGAGGCCGAAATGGCCGACCTCAAAAAGAGCTTTGACGAGGTCAAGGAAGCCGCAACCGGCTTTGCCGGCAATAACGTCGTGACCTCGCTCGAGAAGGATGTCAGCAAGGCGCTTGACATTGATGGCATCGACAAGCCAGCGGCATCCGCGACGGAAACGCCGGCGATCGAACCACCGGCGACGCCGAAGCTCGACGCGCCGGCGACGTCGAACCTCGACGCGCCGGCGACGTCGAACCTCGACGCGCCGGTGATGCCAACGACCCCGGAAATGCCCATTCCTGAAACGTTCACCGAAGCGGATGCGCACGCGGCTGCGATGGAACCACTGGCGATCACGCGCGAAGCTCAGGCCCCGCCCGTGCCGCAGGATGCGGCGCCGGCAGCGCCTGAGATAGTCAAGGACGCCAAAGCGTCATGAGCGACGAGGATATCGAGGCCAGCAAGGCGCCGCTGATGGATCATTTGATCGAGCTGCGCTCGCGGCTGATCAAGGCCCTGCTTGGATTCGGCGTTGCCTTCATCTTCTGCTTCTTCTTTGCCAAGCAGATCTACAACGTTCTGGTGTGGCCGTTCGTCTGGGTCGCGGGTCCGGAAAACTCGAAATTCATCTACACGGCCTTGCTGGAATATTTCATCACCCAGTTGAAGCTGGCGCTGTTCGGCGCCGCTTTCATCTCGTTCCCGATTGTGGCCACGCAAATCTACAAGTTTGTCGCGCCCGGCCTCTACAAGCATGAGCGCAGCGCGTTCCTGCCCTATCTGATCGCGACGCCGGTGTTCTTCGTGCTGGGATCGATGCTGGTGTATTTCGTGGTGCTGCCGATGCTGATCCGCTTCTCGCTGGGCATGCAGCAGGCCGCCGGCGCCGAGACCGCGCAAATCCAGCTATTGCCGAAGGTCGGCGAATATCTGTCGCTGATGATGTCGCTGATCTTCGCGTTCGGCGTGGCGTTCCAGCTGCCGGTGATCCTGACGCTGCTGGGCCGGATCGGCATCATCACCTCGAAACAGCTGCGCGAAAAACGCCGCTATTTCATCGTGGTCGCCTTCATCATCGCCGCCGTCCTGACGCCGCCCGACGTGCTCAGCCAGGCCTCGCTCGCGATCCCCTTGCTGGCACTGTACGAAGGCTCGATCCTCGCGGTGCGCATCGTGGAGAAGAAGGCCGCGACCGCCGCGGCTACCGGCACGCCCCCCGCCGCCGCCCCGCCACCGCCGCAAGCCAATCCGGCGGAGTAGCGCAATCGTCAGGTCCAATACTGGCTGTCATACTCCGCGAAAGCGGAGTATCCAGTACGCTGCGGCCTCACGGCTCCATCACTACTGCTCCGGACTACTGGATGCCCGCCTTCGCGGGCATGATGCCTGAAGATTTGTGACGCCACGGGACTACAGCATGCACGACATCAAATCGATCCGCGACAATCCCGCCGCCTTCGATGCCGCGCTGAAGCGGCGCGGGCTGGAGCCACAGGCTGGCGTGCTCACGGTACTAGATGAGCAACGAAGAAAAGCGATCGTCGCAATCGAAGCCGCACAGATGAGACGCAACGCTGCGTCAAAGGAAATCGGCGAGGCGAAGAAAGCGAACGATGATACGCGCGCTCGCGTCCTAATGGCTGAAGTTGCCGATCTGAAGACCCGTCTTCCAAAACTAGAGCAGGAAACCACCGCTATCGAACGAGAGTTGCACGCGAGACTTTCCTCAATTCCGAATCTGCCGCTTGATGACGTCCCGGATGGGTTCGATGAGCACGCCAATGTTGTGCATCATCATTTCGGAGCGGTGCGCAGCTATCCGTTTGCGCCGAAGCCGCACGATGATCTCGGCGAAGCGTTAGGCCTCATGGACTTCAAAGCGGCAGCGAAACTATCAGGCGCGCGATTTGTCGTTCTAAAAAAGGGTCTAGCACGGCTGGAACGTGCAATCGGCCAATTCATGCTCGATCTGCACACCAATGAGCACGGTTACACGGAAGTGAATCCCCCGCTACTAGTTAGAACTCCCGCAATGTACGGTACCGCTCAGCTACCAAAATTTGAAGACGATCAATTTGCGACGGTAGACGGAAGAAGCTTCAAACAAATTCTCGCTTCGTATGAGGAAGGGAAGGAAGCCAAATCTGGCTCCTCGATGGTAGAATATACTTCAAATGTTATGTCTAGCTGGCTTGAAAAGTCAGTCTACTGGCTCATCCCAACCGCCGAAGTGCCGCTGACAAATCTCGTGCGCGAATCCATCGTCGACGAAAAAGAGTTGCCGATGCGGCTGACGGCGCTGACGCCGTGCTTTCGCGCCGAGGCGGGCGCTGCCGGGCGCGACACCCGCGGCATGATCCGCCAGCATCAATTCACCAAGGTCGAGCTGGTCTCGATCACGACACCGGAAACCAGCAAGGACGAGCACGAACGGATGCTCGCCTGCGCCGAGGAGGTGTTGCGGCAGCTCGATCTGCATTACCGGGTGATGACATTGTGCGCCGGCGACATGGGCTTTTCCGCGCAGAAGACCTACGACATCGAGGTCTGGATGCCGGGGCAGGGCGAGGGCGGCGCCTACCGCGAAATCTCAAGCTGCTCGGTGTGCGGCGATTTCCAGGCGCGGCGCATGGATGCGCGCTATCGCGGGCCCGACGGCAAGCCGCGCTTCGTGCACACGCTCAACGGCTCCGGCACCGCCGTCGGCCGCGCGCTGATCGCGGTGATGGAAACCTACCAGCAGGAAAACGGCTCGATCGCTGTTCCCGATGTGCTGCAGCCCTATATGGGCGGCTTGAAGGTGATCGGGAAAGACAAATAGATGTTGTGTATCAAATAGATAGCTGTTGAAAATTACGAGGCGTCCAACTTGTGTCCAATATATGCTGAAGCACACGGGCGCACAGGTACGCGCGGACATGATAAGGCTCGCCGAGTTTCAGATTGGGGAGGCTGAGAAAATGGCGCAAGCGAAGGCGAAGGCGAAGTCGGGTAATTTGAGCAAGGCGAGTGAAAAGCTTCGTGTTCGGCAAAGCGAAATTTTGACTAGGCTCGCCTCCAAATACACCAGAGAATTAGCGGCCGAATTTATTTCGGTGACAGATGCCATCGAGGTGGTTGACGAAATGATTAGGAAGGAAGCGGCTGGCAAACCGGCTGCAGACGTCAACATAGGAATGCCGGTATCAACCGGGTGACACGCGACCAGAAAATCACGCTCGGGGAAATGCGATCGTCAGGCGTTCGCGGCCTGTTGGTCTATTGCGCGGATTACAAATGCTCTCACTTTGCAAAAATCAGCGGCGATCGATGGCCTGATGACATCCGGCTAAGCGTCCCGGCGATTCCGCAGTTTGCCACGTCCCCCATCGATTTGAGAGCCTTGTGGGTAGCTGATAGAAAGCAACAGAAATACAAGTACAATTCGCGCACGGAGAGCAATTCGGGTTGCTACGCCAAGGCTCTGCAACTACTTTCTAATCAGGTGGCGTATTCCGACTCGGGGGGCAAATGGCCAAGCTTACCAAATTCAAGGTAACCAGTTTCCGCAACGTCCATGACTCGGACTGGATCGATGCAGGAAGGGTGACTGCGCTAATCGGCCAGAATGAAGCTGGAAAAAGCAACCTCTGCGAGGCGTTGTTCAAGCTATATCCATTTGATGACTCGAAATACGACGTCAACTTCGATTGGCCAGTTGATCTTTGGGAGAAGAAAGACCCGAAGGCCATCGTCTGCCGTGCCCGGTTCGAACTAAGTACGGAGGAAGAAGCAGTGCTGCTGGCTGCATTGCAGCCGCCCAAACCAGACCCTGAAACACCCGATGCGCCGCCCCCCGTCGCTCCTGTTGTTGCCAAAACAGACCCTGCAAAGCCAATCATCGTTGAATTTGGCAGAGACTATTCGGACGGCTTCTTCTTTCACTTCGAAAACATCGCCGGCAAGTATGACTGCAATACCGCATGGAAGACCGTGAGCGGAAGCATTCCGAAGTTTGTCTATATTTTTGACTACGATATGTCGGGCCAAACAATCGAGCTGCCCCATTTGGCGCAAAGGATTCAACAAGTCGGATATTCGAAGCTGACTTCCGAAGAACAGACCATCAAGATCATTCTCGATTTAGCAAAGGTCGACATCGATGACTTCTTAAAGAGGGGCGATACGCCGATAGGGCGGACGCTGCGCTCCTACGACAAGCGGCAGGCATCGGCCTTTCTTACTCGAAAATTCCAAGAGTTGTGGAAGCAGAAAAAAGTAGACTTTGATATTGAGATCGATGGACCGACGCTGAACATTTTTGTTCAAGACGTGGGCTTTTCGATGCCCGTTCGCCTTGACCGACGATCGACCGGGTTTCGCTGGTACGTATCGTTCGCGTGGCGATTTACGCACGCGACCGCCGGCGAATTTAAGGATGTAATCTTGTTATTGGAGGAGCCCGGCATTCACCTGCATCCTGCTGGCCAGCGCGATCTTGTTCAATTTTTCAACGAGCTAGGCGAGAATAATCAGGTAATTTACACCACCCATCTTCCCTCCATGATTGACACTGGAACGCCAGAACGGGTGCGGATCGTAGAAGTACGCAATCATCACACGAGGGTTATCAAAGGTATCGTTTCTCCATCACGCCAGCCAATGATGGTGATTGAGGCCGCCCTAGGTCTGAGCCCGAGCATGAGCGACCTTTTAGGGCATCGCAGCACCTTGATTGTGGAAGGAACAGACGATTTCGTAATTCTAAACAAGCTCGCTGGAGTATTTGCGAAGTCTAGCGAGGCGGCACTGCCCGCTGAAGTGTACCTGTGGCCCGCGCACGGCGCATCCAAGTCCCCGATGTACGCGGGATTTCTGATCGGCCATGGCTGGAAGGGTGGCGTCCTACTGGATAGCGACGAAGAAGGACAAGCGGCGGCCAAGAAGATAAAGGATTTGTACGGCCCTCGATGGCTTTCCTGTCATGACGCTAGGTCCGGCAATCGGACGGAAAGACGACAGCATCGCCATCGAAGACTTGCTACCGCGCAAATTGTATCTGGAATGCGTAAGCAACGCCTACAAAATTAAAATCGATGAATCTGAACTGACTGGCCTCGGCGTCCGTCCAATCTCCGTCGCTGTAGATGAGCTAATCAAGTCGCGAGGATTTAGCGAACTTGATAAGTCACGAGTCTTAGGTGAGTTGCTAAAGGTTTTCGATAGCTGGAATGAAGTAACAGATTTGCCGAGCGAGCTGAAAGACCGCGCTGCTGCACTATTCAAAAAGGTGCGTGAGACGTTCGCGATGAAGGCACGAGCCTAATTTACCATCGCCGCGACATCAAGATTCGCGTGCCACCTGACTGAGCTGCGCGACGAAATTCACGTCACGCCGCAGCCTGCGACGCTCGCCATTCGTCCGCGTTGGCGAAAAAACCCGGCGCTTTGTTCCCATTCAGTCGCCTGCCTATAAGAGGTCCTTGCCGTCGTCGCCAACCTCAACCACGCGAACGGTTCTTGATAAGCCAAGGCGCGCTCAAAACGGTTACATCCGCCGCCGAAGCAGCCGTGGAAGCTTTGATGCTTGTTGCGACGTCGGGCGGACCGACGATGTTCGCGCGGATCGGCATCATGCGAGCGTTAAACCGCCACGTTGAGCGCGTGTTTAATCCTGACCGCAAAGAGCATCATTGGGGACGCCGTAAGTTGAAGAGAGACGAGTGACGCGCGCCGGCTTCAATGCTTGGGTCATTTTGATTGTAGCAGGATTGTTAACTGGAAAACTGACAGCCCGAGGCGCATATTTAGGACTTGTCAGAATCTACCGGTCATCGATCCTGCAAATGCGGCGCGGTTTATGACCGCAGCGAGCACATGGTAGCGGAGCGCGAGATCAGCAGCTTTGAATGCGCTGTGTGCGGTGCAACTATCGAGAATTGGAACTCCGCTTGGGTGCCTCGGTATCAGTTCATTGCCTGTCCAGCTAGGGATGCCGAATGACAGCCCATCCCAAGTGCCCTAGGGAAGAACCCCAACCCCGCGAATTAACTCGCGTTTGAGACCCCTGGAGGCGCATACTGAGAGAATCACCGCTCCGCCTCCCAGGCATTACCGGTGACAGAGAGTGTTGCGCTCCCGCCTATTCGAGGGAAGCATCATGCCCCAGTCTCAAAGCCTTTCGTCCGCCATTCCATTCGTTGCAATTGAGCGCCCCGCTTGTCCGAAGTGCAAGGCCCGGATGAGGCTCGCCAGTATTGTGCCAGCACACGCGGGCGTCGACTTGCATACGTTTGAATGCGCTATCTGCAATCACGAACTTAAGACCCTTGTCGCGTATGAAGACCCCATGAAGTCCAGGGGCCTTGGACGCTGGCTCCAAGGCGATTTGCACCCACCGAAGTAGAACCTGGCCGGCGTGAACAGGCGGGTTTTGAGGCATATGCATATAGGCCCCGCCCCGCCCGCGCACACCTGCGCACAGGCGTAACGTGGATCTCGCGGACACCGGCCCGAAAGGGGGGCGGTGAAGTGTCGCAGATTCAAATTGAGCCCTTGCAACGAAGCCTATTCACGCCAGGTAACCTTTGCAGCGGGAACCCTGCATAAAGTGCTCATTAAAGCACGCCCGCCGCCCAGCGGCCCCGCCCCTTTGCCCCCCCGCCAAGACGGGGTCGTTTGGTGTGCGGGATCGACCCCTCCAAACGCACAACGCCGCCTGAGCGGAATATGATCGCTCGGCGGCGTCGCGTATTAGAGCTGGGCCCTCAAATCCCCAGCGCCAGCTTGATCATGCTCTCATTCCGGAGCGGCAGCGTTGATGTGCATCACAGTGCGGCGACCCGTCGCATCCTGCGACCCCTCGAAGAGTGCCCTGCACGACGATCACAAGAATCCATCGTATCGAATACTTCCGGTCGCCGGTCTCCACGAGCATGGCCATCCGCCACAGGTAGTCGGAAGGTCTGGCGACCGCCGGTCGCGAAACGGCGCGCTGCACGTCGATCCGACTTGCCGCCCTCGCCTGGTCGCGACATACACCGCGGACGGCGAATGCTGAAGCGGGACGAATGAAAGGCTAAAGTTCTAGTTAACGCTTGACTGATACTATGCGCCGCCTGACCAAACGAGGTCATTGTGCAAACAGTCGAAACAAGCAGTTCCCTTGAAGCCCGACGCTGTCGCAACGCCCAATATTTCGGACGGACAGCAGAGCTTAGTTTGAACGGGTCAAACTTTTTCGGCATGGTCCGGTCTGTCCAGGAAGACCGATCGGACGGATGGCGGGCAAGGTCTCGGATGACTCTGCACGAGTACAGGAAGGCCGCCGGCGCATGTTCGCCTTGCGGGCTGTCATTTGCCGGCCAACAATCGCCCTAGCCCATGCTGCCCGGCATGAAGCACCGGATCAAGAGTTGGCCGTTAAACCGCACCGGCCAGACCATCGTGCGTCCCGCCCGGTTCGGTTCGGTGATCAAGGCGTCGTCGGGAACATCGATCCATTTATTCTCAAGGCGGACTCGATAGTGGCCGCCCTTCGATTCCCAATCAACATCGCTGACAGCAAAGCCGTCCGCGAACGAACAGCATAGCCCCCTGCCGGATGTGAGCCTGTCGAACCAGTCGTTGAGTTCGGGATGGCCGGGATCGTGGGCGAACGCGGGAATGCAGAGCAGCAGTAAGATCAGAACAATCCGCACCTACTTCGTGCGCCGCGGCAGCGTGACCGGGACAAATTGCGCGGTGCTCACCACAATGGGGCTCCCATCGGTGGAGGCGAAGCTCTTGAGCATTTCCAGAACCAGAAAAAATTTCTCAGCAAGCATAACCTGACAGCTCCTCATATCCCCAGCAAAGGCAATTTACCGAAAGCGCGCGTCCAATTCTTGTTATTGCGAGCCAATGATTTGGGTTTTCGCGCCGAACCAGCCTTGCGCGCTCGCTCGGGTTGCGAAAGACTAGCTTGTTGGGGGGAATGACCGGCGTGGCATCTGCAAGCGAGAATCGATCCTTCAAGGCGTCAGAAGGGCGGCTGTATGCGGCGGCCCTGTCCGGCGCGCTCACTGCATCACTGCTGATTGCGAGCCCGCTGCTCTATCTGATTTTCGTTGCCATCATCGCGTTCCGCGATCGGGTGCGGATCAACGCCCTCATGCACCAGCGTGTGGTGGCCCTGAACCTCGCGCCGCTCAGCTGCAGGAAATTCAGGTTCGCGAAATCATCACCACATGCAATCGCGCTAGTTCGCTTTCGCAATATGGAACACCTTGTTGCTGCCGCGAGTGGCGGGACAAGACACGCCAATTCGATTCATGCCGCTGCCGAATGCGCCGCGATGGCGTCCCCAATTCCGTCCGTGAAACTACCGCCAACATCTGGCGCGAAGGTTGGATGACGAAACGGCACGGTTTCGGGCGGCGGGCCAAACGACGGAGCTTGGCAAACTCGATCTAAAGCGGACAGTGCACCTTCGGCAAAAGCTTTTTTTCGGAACGAGCCTGCAAAATGGCCCTGCATCGCGATATCTTTTGGGTGGGCAGACAATGGACCGTCACCGGTTTCGGAGTGCAGGCGGTCGATCAGAAGCAAAAGGGCAAATTCGATATCGAGGCCTCCCGGGTATGGGAAGACGGGTTGTTGGAAAGCTTGCGGGCCGAGAGCTGGCTCAATCCCGATGACTTCGAAAAAGCGCTTGCCGTCGCCCGCAAGCGTTTTCCGGAACCGCCACGAAAAGCCGCGTCGCCCGCGCTTGAGGAAATTGCTCCGGGATTGAAGGAAACAAACCCATTAGAAAATCCCAAGCAGCTACCGGCAGCGATGACTCAGGGATTCGATATGCGGATTGAGGGCTGTCCCGCGAGATTCGTGCGACAATGGCGCGTTCGTATCAGGCGATAGCAACCTCGCCGGTAATCGGGGAAGACAAATAGACAGCATTTGAATTGAAGTTCGCGGGATCACCGTTCGGTGCATTCATCCTCACCGATCAAGTTTTTCGAAGTGAGCAATTTTGAACATGGCATGTGTTGCCGGAAGGCTCATGCTTCCAATTCACATCCAGCTCTCTGATAGTTTTGGTTCCAGTGAGTTAGGCAACGCTCTCAAATCAACGCGAAGCATCATGCCCGAATTTCAACCGGTAGCGTCTGGGGTTGTTTCCGCCATCGAGCGGCCGAAATGCCCGAAATGCGGCCAAAACCGCATGCTGCTGTCGAAGCTCGAGGCGGCCGGCTCTGACTACCGGACATTCGAGTGCCAGAGGTGCGGTTGTATTCACAAGGTGTTGGTATCCAACGATCCCTTGACCTCCGACATGGTCGGCTGGCTCGCCAGCGAGCTAAGGCCGCCGACATAACGGCTTCATTTTCAGTCAAGCCTGCGATGCAAGTGGAGCGGCGGATACGTCTGTTCCCTTGCGGGAACTGGGCCAAAGCGGCGCGGTGCCGAATTCCAATTTAAGTCGCCTACCGGACATAGCTGGGTTATACTGAGCCATCACCCGGCCTCGCCGGTTTTGCCGGTGAATGAGCGTGTCGTGCTCCCGGGCTGATGACGGAGCAGCACCATGTCCCACACATCGCAAACCAGGGTTTTGCAGAAGGGGTTTGAACCCCGGGCTTTTCTTGCCCGCGCCGGGGGCGGAAAAACCGTCGAGCGATACGCCAAAGGCCAGAAGGTTTTCAGCCAGGGCGAGATCGCCGGCACCGTGTTTTTCATTCAGGAGGGCAAGGTCAAGCTCACGGTTTTATCCGAACTCGGCAAGGAAGCGGTGGTTGGGATTTTCGCGGAAGGGCAGTTTTTCGGCGAAGGATGTCTTGGCGGGGCGGAATTACGCGCTGCCACCAGCCACGCCATGGAGGACTGCCTGATCACGTCGATTACAAGGAAAGCGATGCTTGCGGCCCTGGAAAGCGAGCCGGAGTTTTCCGCGTTTTTCATAGCCTATCTCCTGTCCCGCAACAGCCGGATCGAAGACGATTTGATCGACCAGCTTTTCAATTCCAGCGAACGGCGCCTGGCGCGGCTGCTTTTGCGTCTCGCCAATTTCGGCCAGCAAGGCGGCGCGATCGCGATCACCCTCAGTCAGGAAACCCTGGCCGAAATGATCGGCACCACGCGATCACGGGTGAGTTTTTTCATGAACAAATTCAGGAAAAAGGGATTCATCAGCTACAACGGCAAGATAGAGGTCTACCCCTCGCTGCTGGATGCGGTGCTTGGAGACAAGCCGCAAATAAACGACGACGAGTAGCGGCGGCGGCCAGCTCGAACCCCAATCATGCAAACACGAGAGCGCTCGCGCGTCGCGCGATCACACCTTCCGCGCGCACAGCCTGGCGCAGCAGCCATCTTGCTCGATATTGCCGGGTTTGCCTCGGCGGCGTGAGAAGGATAAGACGGCGCCTTGACCGCTGGTGGAACCGACCGAACAAGGCATTGAACGGATGCGAATTCTCTGCACCAATGACGACGGCATCCATGCTCCCGGCTTGAAGATTGTCGAGGAGATCGCCCGCGCATTGTCCGACGATGTGTGGATAGTGGCGCCGGAACTCGATCAGTCCGGCGTCTCGCATTCCTTGTCGCTGAACGATCCCTTGCGGTTGCGCGAAGTCGGGCCGCGTCATTTCGCGGTGCGGGGCACGCCGACCGATTGCGTCATCATGGGCGCGCGCCACATCCTCGGCGAAACCATGCCGGACCTGGTGCTGTCCGGCGTCAACAAGGGCCGTAACGTCGCCGAAGACGTCGTGTATTCCGGCACCATCGCCGGCGCTTTGGAGGGCACCATTCTGGGCTTGCCGTCGTTTGCGCTGTCGCAGGAGTTCAGCATGGAGACCCGCAACGCGCCGCAGTGGGAGACCGCACTGAAATTCGGGCCGCAGATTTTGCGCAAGGTGATCGATGCCGGCGTGCCCAAGAACACGGTGATCAATGTCAACTTCCCGGCCTGTGCGCCCGATGACGTCGCAGGCATACGCGTGACGCGGCAGGGCAAGCGCAATCTCGGCTTTCTCAAGGTCGACGAGCGCCGCGACGGCCGCGGCAACCCATATTTCTGGATCGGATTTGAACGGCTGGCGCAGATCGACGTGCCGGCGGAGGACACCGATCTTGCGGCGCTGGCGGCGCGTTACGTCTCGGTGACGCCGCTGCGCCTTGACCGCACCGACGATGAGTTCTCACAAGCGCTGAGCGCGACGTTGAAATAGCGGGCCACGAGCACAGACGTCATCCTGAGAGTGCGCGCTCTTTGCGCGCCTCGAAGGATGAATTCTTAGGCAAAGCCTGCTTTGCCAAACCACCACGACGCCGGGACAATTCACTTACCTTCGTCCAATCGGAGCGCATCAGCGCCTCTTTTTTGGCACGGCTCCAACCCTTGAGCTGGCGTTCGACTGCGATACCATCGGTTATACGCTCGAAATACTCAGACGAGACAAGAACGACGGGTCGTCGGGAAAAAGTATAACCCTTGTGGGATCCCGCATTATGCTGATCTATGCGGGTTGAGAGGTCATCTCCAGTCGCGCTCCCAACGTAATAGGAGCCGTCTGCGCAGCGCAACATGTAGACATAAACACCTATCGACGTCGTCCTTCGAGGCTCGCAAGCGCTCGCTCCTCAGGATGACGTCGATTGGTCAGCTGTCAATTGCTCTCGAATCTAAACCGTCGCCCGCTTCAGCGCGACTTCGATCATGCGGCCCAAGGTTTCGACCTGGAAAGGCTTTTGCAGCGCCGGGCGGTCGCGGTACTCTTCCGGGAGTCCGGACGAGCCATAGCCGGTGGCAAAGATAAAGGGGATGCTGCGCGAATCGATCAGGTCGGCAACCGGCGATATCACCTTGCCATTGACGTTGACATCGAGAATGGCGAGGTCGAACTGGGCGGATTGGGCCAGCCTGATCGCCTCGTTGATCTCGCCGGCTTCGGCCGCGACGCTGTAGCCCAGCTCCTCCAGCATGTCGGCGACCATCATCCGGATCATGACTTCGTCTTCAACGAGGAACACAGAACCGCCCGGCGGCCGCGTCGCAATCATGACTGAGTCCTTGCCCATCCCGAGATCAAGGTTCGCAAAAAACGCCCTTGGGCGCAATGTAAACGTGCGCAACCACGTCGCATTGTTGCCCGTCGTCATGAGCGTTGTTTTGCGGGGCCTTGACCAAGATTGATTGCCCGGCCTTCCAACGCCAGATATGGGATCCAGTTCCCTCTCTGGAACCGGAATTGCGGGAAATTCCTTCCTTAAGCCCCCGGGGCCATATTGCATCAACCTGCTTGGCGGCGCGGTACTGTCCCGATTCAGAAATTCGCGCCCAGCTTGCGAGACCGACATGCCTGCTACTCGGAAACCGCCCGAAAAGATGATGTTTCAGCTCACCTTGCGACGCCGGGGGATCAGCGATCAGGCGGTGCTTCGCGCTATGGAGGAGATTCCGCGCGAAATGTTCGTGGACGCGGCCGATCGCGCCGATGCCTATCGTGACAGCGCGCTCGGCATCGCGTGCGGGCAAACCATCAGCCAGCCATTTGTGGTGGCTTACATGACCGAGCAGTTGCAGCTGCAGAAGCATCACCGCGTGCTGGAGGTCGGCACCGGCTCCGGATACCAGGCCGCCATCCTGTCGCGGCTCTGCGGCCACGTTCTCACCGTCGAGCGTTACCGGACGCTCGCCGAAAGCGCCCGGGCGCGGCTTGAGAAGCTCGGCTGCGACAATGTCGAGGTGATGTTCGGGGACGGCTTCGAGATTCCGGCCAGCGCCGGCAAATTCGACCGCATTATCGTCACCGCGGCGATGGAGCAAATTCCGGATAGCTTGACGCAGCGGCTTGAACCGGCGGGCGTACTGATCGCCCCGCTCGGGCCGCATCATGGCACCCAGACCTTGGTCCGCGTGACCAGGACCGATGCCGGTTTCGAGCGCAAGGAGCTGGTGGACGTGCGTTTCGTGCCGGCGTTGCCGGGCATCGCCCGCGAGCTGTAAAGGCTCGGTTTGAGCTGTGCCGCCAACGTCTTATTCGCAGGCTTAAGAGCTTCTTTACTAGGGAGGTGTTTACTCAAAACGATAGTTAGTTGCGTACGAGTGAGTAACCATGTTCCGTGTCGTCGAGTTGCTTTACTCACGCCGTGTGCCGCACGTGGCGGTGCTGGCGCTGATGTCGATTGGTTTTGCCGGCTGCAGCGGCGACATGTCGACGCGCCTCTCGGAAAATCCCTTTTCCAATCCCTTTGCCTCGCAACCGGAAGCCACGGCCTCGGTCCCGAGCGCCCCGGTCGAGCGCCGCGAACTACCGCAATATGCCCGCCCGCAATCGCCGGGCCAATCCTCGGCCCCTGCGATCGCGGCGCCGCAATCCTATCCGACCGCCAGCGCCGGCTCCTCAGGAGGAGGGCGCGGGGTAACTTCCTATGCTGCGCCCGGCCAACCGCTTGAGACCACCGGCAGTGCCGCGCCGCGCTCGGTCGCGGCCAACCGCGGATCGGGGCAGGGCGGCACCAAGATCATCGTCGGCACCAGCGATACACTCGATACCCTGTCGCGCCGCTATAACGTTTCGCCCGCCGCGATCCTGCAGGCCAACGGTTACAAGGGGCCGCGCGTTCTGTCGCCGGGCCAGCAGCTGATCATTCCGCGGCCGACCGTGGCGGCTGCCGCCCCGGTGCCGGCCGCGCCGGCAAGCAAGGCCGTTGCCGCCACTACTGCAGCGCCGTCGATTCATATCGTCAATCGCGGCGATACCTTGCTCAGCATCGCCCACCGCAATCACGTGTCGGTCGCTGAACTTGCGAGGGCCAACGGCCTCGATCCCCAGGCGAAGCTCAAGCTCGGCACGAAGCTCACCGTGCCCGGCGCCAAGACGGCAGCCGTTGCGCCGGCCGCGCAGCCGGCCGCTGCCGCACAGCCGGCCACGGCATTGGCACCGCCCGCGACCAAAATCGCGGCAGCAACGGGCGAACCCCAGCAAAAGGTCCGGCTGGCGCAGCCGACGACGACGCCCGCGGAGCTTTCGCCCGAAACGCCGATCAAGGCCAGCGAGGCAACCGGCGCGCTGCCGACATTCCGCTGGCCGGTGCGCGGCAAGGTGATCACCAGCTACGGCGCCAAGACCAACGGTAAGGCCAATGACGGCATCAATCTGGCGGTGCCGGAAGGCACGCCGGTGAAGGCGGCCGAGGAGGGTGTCGTCGCCTACTCCGGCAATGAGCTCAAGGGTTACGGCAACCTGGTTCTGGTTCGGCACTCGAACGGCTACGTCACCGCCTATGCCCATGCCAGTGAACTGCTGGTGAAGCGCGGCGACACCATCAAGCGCGGCCAGATCATTGCCAAGTCCGGCCAGTCGGGCGAGGTCGGATCTCCGCAGCTCCATTTCGAGATCCGCAAAGGCTCTTCGCCGGTCGACCCGCTTCAATTCCTCAATGGGGCGTGAACCCGGCGCGGAGGCGACGACCATCTCACTCGATCACCTCGTCTGCGGTAGCAAGCAGCGTCGTCGAGAGGTTAATGCCGCCCTCTTTGGCGGTCTTGAGGTTGATCACCAGCTCGAACTTGGTTGGCTGCTGGACCGGCAAGTCGCGCGGGCTGGCGCCCTTCAGAATACGATCGACATAGGCGGCCGAGCGAAGGAACAGCTCGGCGTAGTCGATGCCATAGGACATGAGGCCCCCGGCCGTGGTGAACGAGCGCGCGAAATACACGGTAGGAAGGCGATGCTGCGCGGCGGAAGCGAGGATGGTGTCGCGATGCACGATGGTGAAAATATCGGTCAAGACCAGCAATCCACCGCGCCCCTGGCGGGCAAGCTCCGCCATCATTGACCGGATCTCGGCGGCGTCACGGCATGGCGCGCTTTGTGCCGTTATGGCGAAGGAGGGTGCTGCGTCCTCGACGGCGCGCATCATCAGACCGGCATAGGGCGCGGTAGCGGGATTGTAGAGAACAGCCACGCGTGCAACGGGCGGCGCGACCTGGGTCAGCATCTCCAGCCATTTGCCGGCCATTAGCGAGTTGAAATCGCTGAAGCCGGTGATGTTGCCGCCCGGACGCGCCAGGTTCTCGACAAAGCCCTGGCCGATCGGATCGGTGACCATCGTGAACACGATCGGGATCGTGCTTGTTTTCCGCCGCAGCGCCACGACGGATGGGCTGGCTTGCGCAAGAAGCACATCGGAGCCGAGCGCCACCAGTTCCGTCGCATAACGATCGAAAAGTGCGGGATCGCCGCCGGCCCAGCGCCAGTCAATTCGCAAATTTCCTCCCTCGTGCCAGTTAAGCGCGCGAAGGCCCTGCTTCAGTGAAGCCGTGTAGGTTTGGCCCACCGGGTCGTCGGCGAGATTGCCCATCAGCACGCCGAGGCGGCGCGGTCCGTCGCGCGACGTCGTCTGCGCAGTCAACGAGCGCGGCACAAGCAGAGCGGCAATTCCCGCGAGGATCGCGCGGCGTTTCATGACAGACAGCCTCCCCTGGCGCGGTGCTTACTTCCCGCTCAGCCTAACCCCAAGCCTTCCCGCCAATTCCTGCGTGAACTGCCAGGCGACGCGGCCCGAACGCGAGCCGCGCGTGGTCGACCATTCCAGCGCCTCGCGCTCAAGCTCGTCTTCGGCAAGCTCGATGCCGAAATGGCCGCAATAGCCCTTCACCATCGCAAGGTATTCGTCCTGGCTGCAACGGTGAAAGCCGAGCCACAATCCGAACCGGTCCGAGAGCGAGACCTTTTCCTCGACCGCCTCGCCCGGATTGATCGCGGTGGAGCGTTCGTTCTCCATCATGTCACGCGGCAAGAGATGCCTGCGGTTCGAGGTGGCGTACAGGATGACATTATCGGGCCGGCCCTCGATGCCCCCTTCCAGCACCGCCTTCAGCGACTTGTAGGAGGCATCGTTGCCGTCGAACGACAGGTCGTCACAGAACACGATGAAATGAAAATCCGAGGTGCGCAGCAGCGCCATCAGCGCCGGCAGGCTTTCGATATCCTCGCGATGGATCTCGATCAGTTTCAAACGCTCTGAAGGCTCGCGGTCCACATTGATGCTGGCATGCGTCGCCTTGACCAGCGACGATTTGCCCATGCCGCGCGCGCCCCATAACAGCGCGTTGTTGGCGGGAAGTCCGTTGGCGAAGCGCGCGGTATTCTCGATCAGGATATCGCGCATCCGATCGATGCCCTTGAGCAGACCGAGATCGACGCGGCTGACGCGCGGTACCGGCGCAAGCCGTCCGTTCGGGTGCCAGACGAAGGCGTCGGCGGTGCCGAATGAGTCGCCAGCGCCTGGCGTCGGCGATGCGGCGGCAAGGTGCGAGGCGATCGCCTCGAGCGCGTGGGCGATCCTTTCCGTCATGTCATGTTCGGAAGAAGCTGCTGCCGGACGTTTTGTCGCGGTTATCGCCGATTTTCGCGAGAGGCGGGCTCTTGTTTTTCGAAGCTTTTTCGACATCTTTGGGGTTCCTGATCATGCAGCCATATCGGGCCTTTCGGTGGGCCGCAAGCCACTCAAATGAAGGGCAAAATGAGGGGTCTGGCAGCGTTGCAATTGGGACCGCGACCGCTATAGTCCGCGCGAATTTGCCCGAACCGGCGTGATGCGAATGCGTTGCCGGTTCTCTCCCGTCTCACGAGGATTGTCCGAATGCTGATTACTCCTGCGTTTGCCCAGGCTGCGGGTGGCGGCGATACCAACAGCATGTTGATGTCGCTGCTGCCGTTCGCGCTGATCTTCGTGATCATGTATTTCCTGATTCTGCGGCCGCAGCAGAAGAAGGTGAAGGACCACGCCGAACTCGTGAAGAATATCCGCCGCGGCGACACCGTTGTCACCTCGGGCGGGCTGGTCGGCAAAGTGACCAAGGTAGTCGACGACGACCAGATCGAGTTCGAAATTTCGGACGGGGTCCGCGTGCGGCAAATGCGGCAGATGATTTCCGGCGTTCGCGCCAAGGGTGAGCCGGCGAAGGAAAAGAGTGAGCCCGCCAGGGACGAGACGTCCGCGAGCTAGCTTTTTTACGCGCTGCATTCTCCTGGGTCTGACGAGTCAAATTCGATGTTGTATTTCACGCGGTGGAAGGCGCTGGCGATCATTCTTACAGCGCTGGTAGTGTGCCTTTGCGCCGTTCCGAATTTTTTTCCCGAAGCGACCGTCAAGGGCTGGCCGGCATGGGCGCAGCGGCGGCTGGTGCTCGGCCTCGATCTGCAGGGCGGCTCCTATTTGCTGCTTGAGGTCGACTCCAACTACGTCAAGAAGGAGAAGCTCGACCAGATACGCGACGACATCCGCCGCAGCCTGCGGGACGCCAAGATCGGTTATACCGGCCTTGCCGTGCGCAATGACGCCGCGGAAGTGCGCATCAGCAGGGACACCGATGTGGGCAATGCGCTGGCAAAGTTGCGCGAGCTGTCGCAACCGCTTGGCGGCTTGCTCGGCTCCAGCGGCCAGCGCAGCCTTGAGGTCAGTGACGCCGGCGGTGGGTTGATCCGGATCACCGTTCCGCAGGCCGCGATCACTGAACGGATACGGCAAACCATCGAACAATCGATTCAGATCGTGGAGCGCCGCGTCAATCAGCTTGGCACTGTTGAGCCGGTAATTCAGCGGCAGGGCACCGATCGCATTCTGGTGCAGGTGCCGGGCTTGCAGGATCCGAGCCGCCTGAAGGAGCTCCTGGGCAAGACCGCCAAGATGGAATTCCGCATGGTCGATCCGACCGTGCCGCCGGATCAGGCCCAACAGGGCAGGGTGCCGCCGGATTCCGAAGTGCTGATGAGTTCGACGTCGCCGAAAACACCCTATGTCATCAAGAAACAGGTTCTGGTCTCCGGCGGCGATTTGACCGACGCGCAGCCGGGCTTCGATCAGCGCTCGGGCGAGCCGATCGTCAGCTTCCGCTTCAATACCTCCGGCTCACGCAAATTCGCGCAGGCGACGTCGGAGAATGTCGGACAACCCTTCGCGATCGTGCTCGACAACGAGGTGATTTCCGCGCCGGTGATCCGCGAGCCGATCACAGGCGGCTCCGGCCAAATCTCCGGCAGCTTCACGGTGCAGCAGGCCAACGATCTGGCGATCCTGCTGCGCGCGGGCGCGCTGCCGGCACCGTTGACCGTCATCGAGGAGCGCACCGTCGGTCCGGGGCTCGGGCAGGATTCGATCGAAAAGGGCGAACTTGCCGCTTACGTCGGCTCTATCATGGTCATCGTGTTCATGTTGGTGACCTACCGGCTGTTCGGCGTGTTCGCCAATGTCGCGGTCGCCATCAACGTTGCGATGATCTTCGGGGTGCTGTCGCTGTTGAATGCCACGCTGACGCTGCCCGGCATCGCAGGCATCGTGCTTACCGTCGGCATCGCGGTGGACTCCAACGTCCTGATCTATGAGCGCATCCGGGAGGAATTGCGAGGCGGGCGCAACGCGATTTCCGCGATCGACGCCGGTTTCAAGCGGGCACTGTCGACGATCCTGGATTCCAACATCACCACCTTCATCGCCGCCGCGGTGCTGTTCTATATCGGGACCGGGCCGGTACGCGGTTTTGCCGTGACGCTCGGCATCGGCATCATCACCACGGTCTTCACCGCGTTTACCCTGACCCGCCTGATCGTGGCGTGGTGGGTGCGCTGGAAGCGGCCGCAGACGGTGCCGATCTAGGGAATGCAGCCTTGACCCACTTCGTTCTCATCGCGCTCGGCGTTTTGATTGCCGTGCTGACCGTGGTCAGCGCGCTCGGCCTGTTTCCCTCGCTGCGGATCGTCCCGGACGATACGCACTTCGATTTTACCCGCTTCCGGCGCATCAGTTTTCCGATCTCGGCAGCGCTCTCGATTGTCGCAATCACGCTGTTCTTTACCCACGGGCTTAATTTCGGCATCGATTTCAAGGGCGGCACGCTGATGGAAGTGCGCGCCAAATCCGGTACCGCCGATATTGCGTCGATGCGGGCCACTCTCAGTACCCTCGGGCTTGGCGAAGTTCAGTTGCAGCAGTTCGGTGGGCCGGACCAGGTGCTGATCAGGGTTGCCGAGCAACCCGGCGGCGACGCCGCGCAGCAGGAAGCGGTGCAGAAAATCCGAAGCGTGTTCGGCGATACCGTCGAGTACCGGCGCGTCGAGGTGGTGGGACCGCGCGTTTCCGGCGAATTGCTGGCCTACGGCATGCTCGGCCTGATGCTCGCGATCTTTGCGATCCTGATCTATCTCTGGTTCCGCTTCGAATGGCAGTTCGCGCTCGGCGCCATGATCGCCAACGTCCACGACATCGTGCTGACCATCGGCTTCATGTCGATCTCACAGGTCGATTTCGATCTCACCAGCATCGCGGCGCTGTTGACGATTCTCGGTTATTCGTTGAACGACACCGTCGTGATCTATGACCGGATCCGCGAAATGCTGCGGCGCTACAAGAAAATGCCGATGCCGCAATTGCTCAACGAATCGATCAACTCGACGCTATCGCGCTCGATCGTCACCCACGTCACGGTCACGCTGGCGCTGTTGGCGCTATTGCTATTCGGCGGCCATGCCATCCACAGCTTCACCGCCGTGATGATGTTCGGCGTGGTGCTGGTCGGCACTTACACCTCGATCTTTATCGCTGCGCCGATCCTGATCTATCTCGGCGTCGGCACCCACCGGGCAGAGGTGCCGGACAAGCCCTTCAAGAAATGACGATGGCGAGCCGCTCGGACGCTCCGCATCTTCCGAGGTCGGCGCCGATCGATGCTTACGGCAATGGCGGTTTTGCTTTTGCCGAGATGTCGCATCGCGGCTCCCTGCTGTGCCTGCCGGATGCGATCTGGGCCTGGCCAGTTGCGAAACCGGAGGAAATCGACAGGGGGTCACTGGAGCGGGTATTTGCCGCGGCCGATGGCATCGATACCCTGATCGTCGGTACCGGCACGGGTGTCTGGTTGCCGCCATCCGAGCTTCGCGAGGCGTTGCGCGCGGTCCAGGTGGTGCTCGATACGATGCAGACGGGTCCTGCCGTTCGCACCTACAACATCATGATCGGCGAGCGGCGGCGTGTCGCGGCGGCGTTGATCGCGGTACCATGAACAGCCCGAACGGAGACAAAGCGTCCGCCGATTTCTGCGCCGGGTTGGTGCGCACCCACGATTTTGTCCGTTACGCCTCCACGCTGTTCGTACCCGCCGAGCAGCGCCGGGCGCTGCTGGCGATCTACGCCTTCAATGTCGAGATTTCCCGCGTTCGCGAGCAGGTGAGCCAGCCGCTGCCCGGCGAGGTGCGGCTGCAATGGTGGACCGACATGCTGGCCGGCGCGGGCCACGGCGGGATCGAGGGCAATCCGGTTGCGGCTGAACTCAAGCTGGCGATGCGGCAATGGCGCTTGCCGGTCGAGCGGCTGTCGCGGCTGATCGACGAGCACCAGTTCGATCTCTACAACGATCCGATGCCGACCATGGCGGCGCTGGAAGGCTATATCAACGACACCGCGTCGGCGTTGTTTTCGCTCGGCGCGGGCATTGCCGGGCCGCAGTCCGATGCGGTCGAGCACCTGGCGCGTCATGCCGGACTGGCGCAAGGCATCGCGCGGGTGCTGGCAGCATTGCCGCTGGACGCCTCGCGACGGCAGTTGTTCGTGCCGCTGCAATTGCTCCAGAGCCACGGCAGCTCGATGGAAGAAGTGTTCGCGGGCAAGTGGACGCCGAATTTGCGGGCGGCGCTGGATCAGTTGATCGGCGAAGCGCGGGGACATTTGAAGACAGCCTTCGCGCTTCTGGAAACGGCGCCGTCGGAAGTGAGGCCGGTGTTCCTGCCGCTGGTACTGGTTGGGCGGGATCTCGAACGGATATCGCGCGCGGACAACGATCCGTTCGCGCCGCTGGTCAGATCGCGGTTTCGGACCTTGTGGGCATTGTGGCGCGCGTCGCGGTCGCGGGAGTTTTCCTAAACGAGGATGACGAAACGCTACATGCGCTAACCGTGATTGTCATACTCCGCGAAAGCGGAGTATCCAGTACGCCGCGGCTTCTCAATCTATCACTAATGCTCTGAAATACTGGATCACCCGCCTTCGCGGGTGATGGCGTCCGTTGGGGACGGTGGCACCAAGTCCGCCACTTCAAAATTAAACCGGTCGCGCAAATTCTTGCGCGATTCGAGGATGCTCTTTACGAAGGCGCGGTCGCTCTCGCTCGTCATCAGGGGCTCGATCAGGTCGAGCTGGTTCATCGCGACAAGCTGCAGAATCTCGGTGCGGAGCTTTCCGGCCGCATCTCGCGGCAAGGCCTGCACCACCTGGATATGTTCCGGCGGTCTTGGACCGTTCGCCGCCGCGAGATCGCTGCGCAGCTGCGCTTCGAGCGCGGTCCGGTCGGCCTCGACGAAGGCATAAAGCCCGACGCCGGTGCGGCGATCGGCGAAGGCGACGATAGCGGTATCGCGAACATCGGGATTTTTCCTGATCAGGTCGCTCAGCAGCGGCGCGTCATTGACCAGCCGCCGGCCGCCGCCTTCGCGATCGGTGAAATTGAACAGGCCGCGGGTGATGGCGCGGTAGACCTTTTTGCCGGTCGCAAGCCAGAGGCTTGCGACAAAGGATTTGCGCGCGAGAATCTTGCGCTCCTTCGGCGTCAGCGCCTCCGGTGCGTAGCTGCGCTTGTGCTTGAGCAGATGCCTGAGATCCTCGTAAGCCGCGATGCGGAACAGCCGGCCGCGCGTCCCAAAGCAGGCCGCGAGCTGAAAGTCGGTGAGATAAGCGCGGCCATCGCTGCCGCGCAGCCAGTTCTGCTCCTTGGCGAGATCGTTATGGCAGATGCCGGCGCGGTGCAGCTTGCGCAGCGCCTGCTTGGCGGACCGGAAATAGGCGGCATCGCCGAACGGTTTTGCCAGATGCAGCGCCACGCCGTCGATAAATCCACGCACCAGGGCCTGCCGGCCGGCCCATAGCAACTCGGGCCCGACGTGCAGGCCGCGCGCCCGCGCCAGCGCGCGGCGTTCGCGGGCGAACAGTTGGCGCGCCGGGAGGAAACACCACCATGGCACCTGATCGAGCCGGCGCAACACCGCATCGACTTCGCCATCGGGACTGCGAAAATGGCCGCGCTCGACGGTGGAAAACACGTCGCGCTTGAGCAACACACCTTCGGTCCATCGCGCCGCCAGGACAGCGGAGTCGTCTTTTGGCAGTCTCATGAAGGGCTCACGCCGCCATTGCCGGGCGCAGGTTGTGGGCAATCCAGCGATCGAGATCCGACAGCGCTCGAGCGCTGATCGCCTGCTTCTTCGCCACGGTTTTTTCGTTGCCGCGAAGTCGCGTGCCCTCCGCGTTTCTGGTGGGCGGAGAGGCGAGCGGCGGAAACAACCCGAAATTGATGTTCATCGGCTGGAACGAACGCGCCCCCGGCTCAATGGTCTCGATGTGGCCCCCGGTGACGTGCCCGAGCAGCGAACCGAGCGCCGTCGTTGCGGGGGGCGGCGCCAGCGAGGTCGAGCGGGCATCGGCCGCGGCATAGAGGCCGGCAATCAGCCCGACGCTTGCGGACTCCACATAACCCTCGCAGCCGGTCATCTGTCCGGCGAAGCGCAGCCGCGGTTGCACGTGCAGTCGCAACTGGCTGTCCAATAGTTTTGGCGAATTCAGAAAAGTGTTGCGATGCATGCCCCCGAGCCGGGCGAATTCGGCGTTCTCGAGGCTGGGAATGGTGCGAAAGACACGCTGCTGGGCGCCGTATTTCAGCTTGGTCTGGAAGCCGACCATGTTGTAGAGCGTGCCGAGCTTGTTGTCCTGGCGCAGTTGCACGATGGCGTAGGGTTTTACGGCCGGATCGTGCAGATTGGTAAGACCGACCGGCTTCATCGGGCCGTGACGCAGCGTCTCGCGGCCGCGCTCCGCCATCACCTCGATCGGCAGGCAGCCATCGAAATAGGGCGTGCTGGTTTCCCACTCCTTGAACGCGGTCTTCTCGCCGGCGATCAAGGCATCGACGAAAGCATCGTATTGCCCCCTCGTCATCGGGCAATTGATGTAATCGGCGCCGGTGCCCCCGGGACCTGCCTTGTCGTAGCGCGATTGAAACCACGCCACCGACATATCGATGGAATCCCGGTGTACGATCGGGGCAATCGCATCGAAAAACGCCAGCGCGTTCTCATCGGTAAGCTGGCGGATCGCCTCCGCCACCGGCGCAGAGGTCAAAGGCCCGGTGGCGACGATGACGTTGCGCCAATCCTCGGGCGGCAGTCCGTCGATCACGGCGCGCCGGATTTCGATCAGCGGATGATCATTGAGCGCCTTGGTGACGGCGGCGGAAAATCCGTCGCGGTCTACCGCCAGCGCGCCACCGGCCGGCACCTGATTGGCGTCGGCGGCGCGCATGATCAGCGAGTCCAGCCGGCGCATTTCGGCGTGCAGCAAGCCGACCGCGTTGTTGATGGCGTCGTCGGACCGGAACGAATTGGAGCAGACGAGTTCGGCAAGGCCGTCGGTGCGATGGGCTTCGGTCATCCGGCCCGGGCGCATCTCGTGCAGGACAACAGGGATGCCCGACTTGGCGACCTGCCAGGCGGCTTCCGAGCCGGCAAGACCCGCGCCCACGATATTTACGATTTCGGAAGTGGCTCTGATGCCTGTCATGGTCACAGAGGTAGCGCGTTTCCGGGCGCAGTGGAATGCGGCGCCGGCCCGATGGCAGATACGACAACGCCCGCGGCGAGGCGGGCGTTATCCGTTCGTCAATCGGTCAAAAACGGGTCAGCCGCCAAAAGATCAGCCGTTATAGGTGCCGGCTGCAACGCGCGGAATGTCCGAGCGATCAAGGCCGATGTCGGCCAGTTCGCGGTCGCTAAGCTGGGACAATTCGTTGACATTGCGCTGGTAGTCCCGGAACGCCTTGATCATGCGAATGAGCGAGAGCAACATGGTAGTCTCCTTGTAGTATCAACGATTCAGCTCTTGGAGGAGCCTCACCGTTGAAGTGAATATAGGGGAGGGTTCCTTGCTACAGAACCTCAATTGCTGCGGTGCAGCTAGGTTTGGAATGCATAGCAAAAGCAAGAAACGATTAACTAATGGGCGGGGCTACCTATGGCGTCGGCCCCAGGTTCCAGCTTTGGCCTGCTTCACAATAGTGTGGTGTAATCACAGGATCGTCATAGGGATAGCAAGCAGCAATGCCGATTGGCGACCGCCACTCGCGGAACCGGCGCGCTTGTCCCAGGGCTTCAAGAGGACCAATTCCCATGCGTGATTCGCATGTACTCTCAGATGAAATGAATTTCAAATCATCCAAGGTTGTTCAAGGCGCGCGGGCGAGCTGGGTTGCGAACGATGCGACGGTCCTGGCATAGACCTCGCTCTTGTTCCATTGCTGGAGGACGGAGAAATTTGCGCTGCCGGGCTCCCAGTCCTTGCCGCGCTGCCAGCCATAGCCGGCGAGATAGTTCGCGGTCGATGCCAGCACATCGGGTGCGCTGTGCAACAGGTCGCGGCGACCGTTTTTGTCGAAATCCACGGCAAATTTGATGTAGGACGACGGCATGAACTGGGTCTGGCCAAGCTCGCCGGCCCACGCGCCGCGCATTTCCGACGGCGCCAGATCGCCGCGCTCGACGATGCGCAGCGCATCCATCAATTCCGCGCGGAACGTGTCCGACCGCCGGCAATCGTAAGCCAGCGTCGCAAGCGAGCGTATGGTCGGAAATTTCCCGTTATTGGCGCCAAAATCCGTCTCCAGCCCCCAGATCGCCACCAGCACCTCGCCCGGCACGCCGTAGCTCTGCTCGATGCGGGCGAGCACCGAACCATATTGTTTCATCATGCTGGCGCCGCGCGCGAGGCGGGGCGGGACCATGCGGCCTGAAAACTCCTCGAAACTCTGGTTGAAGACCCGCTGCGAACGATCCCGCGACAGCACCGCCTGGTCCAGCGTCACGCCGGTCAGGCCGGATGCGATTGCGGATTGCGAAATTCCCTTGGCGGCAGCTTCATTCTTGAAATCGGTGAGCCAGGCGTCAAAGCTGCCGGTGCCGCAGGATGCTGCCAGCGCCGACGCTATCGGCATCATCAGCATGGCGCCTACCGTGACGGTTCTGAAAACAGAATGAGGGGTCATCGGGACCATCAGCTCCGAAATGGTTCTCGAATGAAGAACGTTGCCCGACCGCAGAAATCTCCGCGGCAACCGCGGCCAAAACAAGGCTCTAGAAGGGCCTATAGTTCCGAAAGCGCACGATATCGTCGTGGCCGGGCAAAAGCGCGAAACGCGCCATCGCGTTCGATGTCCCGGCCTCAAGTAACCCAGACGTGGATGCCCGGCACAATGGCCGATGCTCGGGCCGGCGACGCCGGACCCGAGTGCCGGGCATGACGAGTTTCGGTATCGCAATCGTATAATCCTGGGCCTATGCGTCGGTCCTGCGCCGCCATGGAAACAATGCCGCCGGAAAATCCGCCGCGGAACGCCGCTCGCGTGGCGGGCGGGGAGGGATCGGCCGCGGATTGGGATCCGGTGCGATGACCTTGCGATAGAGATGCCAGGTGGCATGGCCGAGCAGCGGGATGACGACGGCGAGGCCGAGGAAGAGCGGCAGCGATCCCAGCACCAGCAATACCGCAACGATCAAACCCCATGCCGCCATCGGGAGCGGATTTCGCGCCACCGCACGGAGCGAGGTTACCATCGCATCGGCAGCGCCGGCGTGACGGTCGAGCATCAACGGGAACGAGACCACGCTGACGCACAGCGCCACCACGGCGAACAGGAAACCGACGCCACAACCGACCACGATCAGCCACCATCCCTGCGGCGTCGTCAGCACGCGCTTGGCAAAATCCGGAATTCCGGCCGCTGCCTCGTAACCGAACGCCGCCACATAAATCGCTTGCGCGGTAGCCACCCACGTTACGAACAATGCGAACAGCAGCGTGCCGAGCCCGAGCATCGCGCCGAACGAGGGCGAGCGCAGCACCTCGAGCGCATCCCATGCGGTCGCCGGCTCGCCGCACTCACGACGGCGGCTGAGTTCATAGAGACCGAGTGCCGCAAAGGGGCCGAGGAGGGCAAAACCCGCCGCCAGTGGAAACAGCAGCGGCAGCACCGAATAGCCAAGCACCGTGCGCGCCAGCATCAGCCCAAGCACCGGATAGATCACACAGAGGATGATGGCGTGGCTGGGCACCGCCTTGAAGTCTTCCCAGCCGAGCCGGAGCGCTTCATTGAGGTCGGAAAGCTCGATGGTGCGGATGATCGGCGCAGCCGGGGCGTCCTGCGCCAGTGGTGTGACATTGCCCGGGTATGGTGCTGCCATGCTCGCAGTCTCCCTTGACGCATCGGCCACAGCTCGCACCAGACGAAGGCACGCGCGGGCCGCTTTTCAGAAACGATCGCGATCAAGGCCAGACGCGAAGACAGAAACCGAAACTGGCCTTCGAACTGAGCCGTGAGCGTACTCCCAATCGCCGGAGTCGTCCAATCAGTCGAGTCGTCGCTCACGCTTCGGTGAATGCTTATCGCGGCGTAAGCCCGGATCAGTAATTCAGCCGTCATTTTGCCTTGGCAATGTAGTTTGGTGCTGCCCGGATCAAAAAGTGCGTTCAAGCCTTCACACTTATTGGGAGCCAACGATGAGTATTTTCGGCAAAATCATGAGCGCGATCTTCGGGTCCAGGGCCGGCGCGGCGCCGGCCGGCGGCGGTGCCGCTACCGGAAGCGGATCGGCCGCCGGATCGTCGGCGCCGGCCGCACCGGCGCAGTCAGTCGATGTTGCGCCAATCCTGGACAAGGCGGTTGCCGGCAAGGGCGAAAAGCTGGCATGGCGCACCTCGATCGTCGATCTGATGAAGGCGCTCGATATCGACTCCAGCCTTACCGCGCGCAAAGAACTGGCCAAGGAGCTTGGTTACACCGGCGACACCAACGATTCCGCGAACATGAACGTCTGGCTGCACAAGCAGGTGATGATTAAACTTGCCGCGAACGGCGGCAAGCTGCCGCCGGAGATCAAGCACTAGTCGGGCTCTATCTGCTGTCGTCCCCGCGAAAGCGGGGGACGACCGAGAGTTTGGCGACGATGTTGAAGTCACCTCACCAAATCCCCAAACTCTGGATGCTTGCGCAGGTAATCCACGACGAAGCCGCAGCCGGCGACGACCTTCAATCGATCGGCGCGGATCAATTGCAGCGCGCCCTGCACCAATTCCGAGGCGATGCCGCGCCCGCGCAGCGCTCGCGGCGTCTCGGTATGGGTGATGATGATTGCGCCCGGCGCGAGACGATAATTCGCAAACGCTACCGCGCCCTCGACGTCGAGTTCGAAGCGGTTTTGCGCTTTGTTGTCGCGAACCGATGCTGCAGCCATATCCTCACCTTCCAGAAATTCCAATCAGTCATTTAGGCGCGTAAACCGGCGATGCAAACCGGTGCGGCCGCGGGCGGTTTTCAGGTTTTCTGCAGGTCCGAATACTCGGAATGCTTTTCAATGTAGGCGTTTACGAACGGGCACTCGGCGATCACCTTCAATCCATCGGATCGTACCTGCTCGAGCGCGCCCTTGATCAGCCTGGAGCCGATGCCTTTGCCGCCGAGCTCTGGCGGCACTTCGGTATGGATGAATGTGATGACGCCGTTCGCTGTCTTGTAATAGGTCGCGGCAATATGGCCGTCGACCTCAAGTTCGTAGCGCTGTTGGGCAGGGTTGTTGGAAACCGCGTTGTTCATATCGTCCAATTCCTCGCTGTATTGCCCCAGAGCTCTTTCTCCGATCTGTTGCAGGCTACAAAATTGCGTCGAGCGGGTCTTGCGGGAGCCGATGCCTTCCCCACGTTTTAACCAGACATACGCCCCCGATGCGGCCGGATTGGTCGTTTGACAGTCGCAGTGTCATGCTCGCCAGCCGCTGACGTATGCCTCTTTTCCAGGGAGGTTTACCATGTGGGACTTTCGTTCTCTCACTACTCACCGGACATGGGAAGATTGGTGCGGCATGCTGCTCGGCGTGCTGATCGTGCTGTCCCCATGGTTTCCCAACCCGGTGGGCCATGAGGTCGTCGATACCGAACGCAGCTTCGTGATCCTGAATACGTTTACGGTTGGCATTCTGATCTTTGGCCTTGCCCAGCTCGAATATGTCGCGCTGCAGCGCTGGGAGGAGGTGGCCGAAATCCTGGCCGGGCTGTGGCTGATCGCCTCGCCCTACATCTTCGGCTATTCCGACGATGGCATGCTGCGGTTCTGGCATACGAGTCTCGGCGTCCTCGTGGTGCTGCTGGCCGCCCTGCAGCTGTGGCAGGACTGGGGCCTGAAGGATGAGGACATGCTCAAGCACGGGCAATAGCGCCATAACAAGGTGCCCTCGGGGCCGCCGGTCTCGCAACGGACCGGCGGGTTTTTGCTGGGAGAGTGCTAACACGCAGTTCCCCGCCTGCTCTTGGGCGAATTTTGTCGCCCGCATGAACGTCGTCATTCCAGGATGCGCCGAAAGCGCACTGTAGCGGGTCAGCTTTGTGGCAGACTTCCGGGCTGGAAAATGCCTGATATGCAGGGCATATTCGCCGCATGAAAATCAGATTTTCCATTCTGCTGGCGGCGGTCCTTCTCGTGGCGGCTATCCTGTTGGTGTTCCGCGGCGATCTTCACGCCCGCATGGGTGAGCCGGTAAAACAATGTGGCTTCTGGGGCGATATGGAAGCCGGGATGTCCTGCCGATGACTGAGCAGCATCGGCCTTCCACGTGACTGGTCCTTCCACCACCGCTTCGCCGTCCGGCGGCGTGACGCGAATGTCGCGCCGGGTGATGAACCTCGCGCATCTGCTTACCCAATGCGCCCGCCGGCATGGCGACCGCGTCGGCTTCATCTGGGGCGACCGGTCCTGGACCTGGCGCGAGATCGATGGCCTCGTCTCGGCGCTGGCGGCGGCGCTTGCCGCGCGCGGTATCGCCAGGGGCGACCGCATCCTGGTCCATTCCAAAAATTGCGACGAGATGTTCTGGTCGATGTTTTCAGCGTTCCGGCTCGGCGCGGTCTGGGTGCCGACCAATTTCCGCCTGATGCCGGACGAGGTCGCCTATCTCGCCACTGCCTCCGGCGCCAAGGCGTTTTTGTGCCATGGCGATTTTCCCGACCATGCAGCAGCGGTGGCAGCGGCAAGCCCGGCGCTGTCCTTCGCCTGGCGGATCGGTGAGGGCGCGCTCGGCGAAAGTTCCGTGAGCGAGGCGATCGCTGCGAATGCGGGCGCAAGCATTGAGGAGGCCAGCGTCGAATACGACGATCCCTGCTGGTTCTTCTTCACCTCCGGCACGACAGGGCGTTCCAAGGCAGCGGTGCTGACCCACGGCCAGATGGCGTTTGTGGTGACCAATCATCTCGCCGACCTGATGCCCGGCACGACTGAAAATGACGCCTCGCTGGTGGTCGCGCCGCTGTCGCACGGCGCGGGCGTCCATCAGCTGGTGCAGACCGCGCGCGGCGCGAAAACCATTTTGCTGCCATCGGAGCGTTTCGATGTCAACGAGGCGTTCCGGTTGATCGAGACCCACCGCGTCAGCAACATCTTCACGGTGCCGACGATCCTGAAGATGATGGTCGAGCATCCCGCGATCGACCGCTACGATCATTCATCGCTGCGCTATGTGATCTATGCCGGCGCGCCGATGTATCGCGAGGACCAGAAGGCCGCGATCGAAAAGCTCGGCAAGGTGCTGGTGCAATATTTCGGCCTCGGCGAAGTCACCGGCAACATCACCGTGCTGCCGGCTGATCTGCACGATCCCGAGGACGGGCCGCACGCGCGCATCGGCACTTGCGGGTTCGAGCGAACGGGCATGCAGGTCTCGATCCAGGACGAGGAGGGGCGCGAACTGAAACCGTTCGAGACCGGCGAGATCTGCGTCACCGGCCCCGCCGTGTTCGCCGGCTACTACGATAACCCCGAGGCCAATGCGAAAGCGTTCCGCCATGGCTGGTTCCGGACCGGCGATCTCGGCCACATGGACGAAGAGGGTTTTGTCTACATCACCGGCCGCGCTTCCGACATGTACATTTCCGGCGGATCCAATATCTATCCGCGCGAGGTCGAGGAAAAAATCCTCACCCATCCCGCCATCGGCGAAGTGGCGGTGCTCGGCGTGCCGGATCCGATGTGGGGCGAGGTGGGTGTCGCGGTTTGCGTGGCGCGAGAAGGCGCCGCCGAAGTGAGCGAGCTTGAGCTCGCCACCTTCCTTGCCGCAAAAGTGCCGCGCTACAAAATGCCGAGACGATTTTTCTTCTGGGACGCGCTGCCGAAATCCGGTTACGGCAAGGTGCCGAAGCGGCTGGTCCGCGACGAGCTGGAGGCGCGCGGCTTGCTTGATCTCACCACCAAGCAGACAGGTTGATGCGCCGCATCGTCCAGCCCGGCCTGCCCGTCCCCGAGCGCATTCAATGGGTGGCCGCGGCCGGCCGCGCTTTCTCCTTCACGCTGGAAGCGGGCTTGCCGCTGATCGAGGCAGCGCGCCGCGGTTTTGCGGCGGAAGGATTTGCCGGCGGCACGCTGAACATCAAGGGCGGGGCGCTCGGTCCCTTTGCCTTTGTGATGCCGGCGCTATCCAGCACCGGCGAGAACGCGGCGTTTTACAGCGAGACGTTTCGGCCGCCCGGCGTCACGCGGCTCAAGACGGGGACGATGACGTTCGGCGAGCGCGACGGCGCGCCTTTCTTCCATTGCCACGCTTTGTGGCGGGAGGCCGGCGGACGCGCGGGCGGCGGCCATATCCTGCCGGAAGAGGCCGTGCTCGCCGAACCCTTTGTCGTGGAAGCTTTCGGTATCGACGGCGCTATCTTCACGGCGGAGCTGGACCCCGAAACCAATTTCAAGCTGTTCGGGCCGGTGCCGTCGGCGCCTGTGGGTGCCAGGACAACCAGCCGCGCCTTCGCGCTGCGGCTGCGGCCGAACCAGGATTTTGCGGGCGCGCTGGAAGCGTTCTGCCGTGAACAACGGATCGCGCGTGCAAAAATCCATGGCGGCGTCGGCAGCATCATCGGCGCGCGCTTTGCGGATGGCCGCGTTGTCGAACCCTTTGCGACTGAAATGGCTATCCGTTCGGGTGTGATCGTTCCAGGAGCGGACGGTGCGTTAGAGGCAGAGCTGGATGTCGCCCTTGTCGACTACACCGGCGACCTCGCCGAGGGCCGGCTGAGGCGCGGCGACAATCCGGTGCTGATGACGATGGAGCTGGTGCTGGAGGCGCTCTGCAAGCAATCCTTGCCGGGTTGACCCAGAACGCCCCCAAAATGATAGTTCTTGTTATGTTCCAGGTATCGTGGCACAGAACCAAAGGTTGTGCCTTTCGGTAAGAGAAGTCGCGGCACGGTTTCTCGGGTTTCAACAGCAGTTGGAGCGGGAGCATGGCAAGACGCAATCGAACGATCAATCTGCCGGCGCCCTATCTCAGGCGGGTCTGGCTCGATCCATCGCGCATCGACGACCGCGAGGCCTATCCGTTCTGCCTTCCTTTCCTGCGCGATGATTTCGAATTGAGTTTCGACCGGCCGATCACGATCATCGCCGGTGAAAACGGCACCGGCAAATCCACCTTGCTCGAAGGGATCGCGGTGCTCGCCGGATATGACGAGGCCGGTGGCGGCAAGGGTTACAGGCCGGTCGATCATTCCCGGGCCACGGAGGTGATGGGCGGGGAGCTTTCAGAGGCGTTGCGGGCGAGCTGGCTTCCGAAAATTACCAAGGGCTGGTTCTTCCGGGCAGAGAGTTTCTTTTCGATCGCGCGATACCTTGACGAAGTCAGCAGTCCATACGCGGACTTCCTCTCGCACTCTCACGGTGAAGGCTTTTTGCGGTTCTTCGAAGAGCGTTGCCAGAAGCAGGGCATCTTCATCTTCGACGAACCGGAAGCCGCGCTGTCGCCCTCGCGCCAGATGGAATTTTTGAAGCTGCTGCGGCGGATGGAGCAATCCACGATTTGCCAGGTTGTCATGGCCACGCATTCGCCGATGCTGATGGCCTATCCCAACGCTAGTCTGTTGCGGCTGTCGAAATATGGCCTGGACCCCGTGACGGTCGAGGAGACCGATCACTACAAGGTCATGCGCGAATTCTGCAACGATCCGACGGGGTTCGTGGAAGCGGTAATGGAGGAATAATCACTCCGCCGCTCGCTCGGTCCGCACCCATTCGCCGCCGTCGATCGCAGTTCGCGTTATCGCAATTTGCGGACGTGAATATTGATGTCGAGATCGATCTCGGTCACGTACTTCCGCGTCGTCTTGTGAGAGCCGCCCTCATGCCAGCGGCCGTGGCGCGTCCGGGCGTTTCTGACGTTGGCGAGTTTCAGGCACCGCCATTGCGGCAGTCTGCCGCTGCTTTCTCCGGCGAACTGCCAAGCACAGCTTCCTCGCCGTCCTTGTTGGTGCCGATGATGTGGGGGCACAATTCGCGGGGGCGACCGTCGTAGGTGCAGAGCACCTGTTGCTCAGTGAGGATCGCGTTGCGAAAGAGGATGTAGGTCGCGCCAGGCATTGCAGTGTAGCCGGAATGCGCTTCGCCGTAGAGCCCTTCGAGCTATTTTGCGCCAACCGCGGGTCAACTCAAAATACGGTAGTATTGTGAGGCCTCGTCAACGTCCCCGCGCCGCGGATTCCGTTCTTATGTTGAATTTTGAGGCAGCTTTTGTCGCTCACTCCGCTGCCTCGCTCGCCCCGCTTTTCCGCGGCTTCCCCACCTTCGCCAGCACCGGTGCTAAAAACTTGCCGGTGTAGCTCCTCGGCGCCTTGACGATGTCTTCCGGCGGGCCCCAGGCGACGATCTCGCCGCCGCCGTCGCCGCCTTCGGGGCCGAGGTCGATCACCCAGTCGGCGGTTTTTATCACCTCGAGATTGTGCTCGATCACCACCACCGTGTTGCCCTGCGACACCAGCTCGTGCAGTACCTCCAGAAGCTTCTTCACGTCGTGGAAATGCAGGCCTGTGGTCGGCTCGTCCAGGATGTAGAGCGTGCGGCCGGTGGCGCGCTTCGACAATTCCTTGGCCAGCTTGACGCGCTGGGCTTCGCCCCCGGACAGCGTCGTCGCCTGCTGGCCGACATGGATATAGTCGAGCCCGACGCGATGCAGCGTCTTGAATGTTTCGCGCACCCGCGGCACCGCCTTGAAGAAATCCGCGGCTTCCTCGACCGTCATGTCCAAGACGTCGGCGATCGACTTGCCCTTGAAAAGCACCTCCAGCGTCTCGCGGTTGTAGCGCTTGCCCTTACAGACGTCGCAGGTGACGTAGACGTCGGGGAGGAAGTGCATCTCGATCTTGATGACGCCGTCGCCCTGGCAGGCCTCGCAGCGGCCACCCTTGACGTTGAAGGAAAACCGCCCGGGCTCGTAGCCGCGCGCCTTGGCCTCGGGCAGGCCTGCGAACCATTCGCGGATCGGCGTGAACGCGCCGGTATAGGTCGCGGGGTTCGAGCGCGGGGTGCGGCCGATCGGCGACTGGTCGATGTCGATGATCTTGTCGATATGCTCCAGCCCCTCGATGCGATCGTGCGGCGCCGCGCCCTCGCTGGCGTTGTTGAGTTTTCGCGCGACTGCCTTGTAGAGGGTATCGATCAGCAGCGTGGACTTGCCGCCGCCGGAAACGCCGGTCACGCAGGTGAACAGCCCCAGCGGAATTTCGGCTGAGACGTTTTTCAAATTATTGCCGCGGGCATTGACCACCTTGATGGTGCGGCGATGGTTCGGCGGTTTTCGTTCCGGGATAGCTACCGACAATTCGCCGGTCAGATATTTCCCGGTCAGTGACCCCGGATTACGCATGATGTCGGCGGGCGTGCCCTGGGCGACGATATGGCCGCCATGCATGCCGGCGCCGGGGCCGATATCGAGCACATGATCGGCCTGCCGGATGGCGTCCTCGTCGTGCTCGACCACGATCACGGTATTGCCGAGGTCGCGCAACCGCTTCAGGGTTTCCAAAAGCCGCGCATTGTCGCGCTGGTGCAGGCCGATCGAGGGCTCGTCCAGCACATAGAGCACGCCGGTCAGTCCCGAGCCGATCTGTGACGCCAGGCGAATGCGCTGGCTCTCGCCGCCGCTCAATGTGCCGGACGCGCGCGCCAGCGTCAGGTAATTCAGGCCGACATCGAGCAAAAACGACAGCCGCTCGCGGATCTCCTTCAATACCCGCGCCGCGATCTCGTTCTGCTGGGCGTTGAGCGCCTTCGGCACGGTCTCGAACCATTCGCCGGCGCGGCGCACCGACAATTCCGAGATTTCGCCGATGTGCTTGCCGGCGATCTTGACGCACAAAGCTTCCGGCTTCAGCCGATAGCCGTGGCAGGCTTCGCAGGGAATGTCGGAGAAATATTTCGCCAGTTCCTCGCGCGCCCACTCGCTCTCGGTCTCGCGGTAGCGGCGGTTGATGTTGGTGATCACGCCTTCGAACGGTTTCTTGGTGTCGTAGGAGCGCACGCCGTCTTCATAGGAGAATTTGATCTCGTCCTCGCCGGAGCCGTGCAGGATGGCGTCTCTCGTCTTCTTCGGCAGGTCCTTCCATTTGGTGTCGAGCGTGAACTTGTAGAATTTGGCGAGCGCCGTCAGGGTCTGGACGTAATAGGGCGAGGACGATTTCGCCCACGGCGCGATCGCGCCCCTGCGCAGCGTCAGCTCCTTGTCGGGAATGACCAGATCCTCGTCGACATGCTGCTCGACGCCGAGGCCGCCGCAGGCCGGACAGGCGCCATAGGGATTGTTGAAGGAGAACAGCCGCGGCTCGATTTCCGGAATCGTAAAACCGGAAACCGGACAGGCGAATTTTTCCGAGAACAGAATCCGCTCCGGCCCGCTCTTGTCGTGGATCTTTGCGGTCTTTTTCTTCTCGTCGGCGACGGCGGCAGGCGCATCCGCATATTCGATCACCGCCAGCCCGTCGGCGAGCTTCAGCGCGGTCTCGAAGCTCTCCGCCAGGCGCTGGCCGATATCCGATCGAACCACGATGCGGTCCACCACCACGTCGATGTCGTGCGGGAATTTCTTGTCAAGGCCGGGGGCTTCCGCCAGCTCGTAAAAGGTGCCGTCGATCTTGACCCGCTGGAACCCCTTCTTGAGATATTCGGCGAGCTCCTTCTTGTACTCGCCCTTGCGGCCGCGCACGACGGGCGCCAGCAGATACAGCCGCGTGCCCTCGGGGAGCGCCAGCACGCGATCGACCATCTGCGAGACGGTCTGGCTCTCGATCGGCAGCCCGGTCGCGGGCGAATAGGGCACGCCGACCCGCGCCCACAACAGCCGCATATAGTCGTAGATTTCGGTGACGGTGCCGACGGTCGAGCGCGGGTTCTTCGAGGTGGTCTTCTGCTCGATGGAAATCGCCGGCGATAATCCGTCGATCTGGTCGACGTCCGGCTTCTGCATCATCTCCAGGAACTGGCGCGCATAAGCCGACAGCGATTCGACATAACGCCGCTG